>CEUQ01187761.1_pt1 | contig 34880 bp, 37 predicted proteins | sample 361491 | NCBI WGS metagenome assembly CEUQ01 (sample SAMEA2622796, study PRJEB7988) | marine metagenome | biome: marine biome (ENVO:00000447); feature: marine epipelagic mixed layer (ENVO:xxxxxxxxx); material: "saline water (ENVO:00002010), including plankton (ENVO:xxxxxxxx)" | depth 120 m | reverse complement strand
AGATGACCTGCCCTATCGCGATTGCGTCGGCATGATGGTCGTTAACAATGATCGTCTCATCTTTGCGGGCGAGCGAAACGCCCTGGCCGGCTCATGGCAAATGCCGCAGGGCGGCATCGACAATGGCGAGGAGGCGTCTGCCGCAGCTCTGCGCGAGCTTGAAGAGGAAACCGGGATCCTCGCGGTCACGGAGATCGGTCGTATCGATCGCTGGCTGCACTACGATCTGCCTGCTGATCTCATCGGCAAGGCCCTCAAAGGCCGTTACAGGGGCCAGCGACAGCGCTGGTTCGCCTATCGCTTTGACGGCCAGGACTCAGACATCAATGTCATCGGCGTCGATCATCCTGAGTTCACAAGCTGGCGCTGGATGAAGCCCGAAGCGCTCGAGGCAAGCGTCATCGGGTTCAAACATCACATCTACAGAGATGTCTTCGAAGAGTTTAGGCCGCTTTTGGAGGGCTGACCGCTAGAACGCCGGCGCCTGTTTGACCATCCGGCCGCGGCGCCAGTCGAAAAGGCGCCATACGATGCGGCCAAACCAGCCGCCAAGTCGGCTCTGCGGTTTCAGGCCCACGGCCTTCATCGTCATATTGGTCGCAAGCTTGATATGGCCGGGCTGATAACGGGTCAGCGCTTTGCTGCCATGGGCAGCCGCACAGGCCTTGCGGTCATAGGGGCCTTCGATGTCGTTGGCCGCATAGTAGGCAAACGCCAGCTCATCATCTTCGCCTTCAGCCATCCGGACCAACGCGACCTTGATCCGGGCGACGGTGTTGAGGCTTTCGTCGGCGTTGTAGCGTTTCATGTGCTCATAGAAGAGCTTGTAGTGGCGAAACTCGTCGGCCGCGATCTGCTTGCAAATCTGCTTCAGGACCGGTTCGTCGGTCGAATCGGCCAGCGCTGAATAGTAGGACGACGTGCCGACTTCTACGATACAGCGGGCGATCAACTCGGCACAGCGCGATCCGCGCACCGAACTGGCCGCCTCCATGTCGACCTGCTGATAACCCTCGCAGAATCGCTGGCGCGACGCCTTGAAGTCCCAGTCCGGGTCAGCCATGTTGGCCCAGCGGGCCAGCGCGATACCGTGCTGGACCTCTTCCACGGCCCACTGTTCGGCAGCTGCAACAAAGTCCTCATCGCCCGAAAACACGTTGGCGAGGTAACGTCCATAGAGGTCACCATTGTGCTCAACGAGCGAGGCAGCCTTGATGATGCGCACGGTATCGACGTCCGCCTTCGTCCTATCGAAGGCAGCCCAGTCAATGTCATCCAGCGTCCAGTGTCCCATGGCCACACCTCGTTGCAGCGTGTCAGTACGGTCGTGGCAGCGAAAGACTATGTAATGTCATACCACCGCGACCTCAAGGTGAACGAAGAATACAGAAAAATCACGGCATTAGGGAAAACCATCCACACGACGCGCCTTTCGTCTTGGAGGAGTCGGTGTTTCATGCACGCCGGAGAACATGGCAAACTCCCTAATTCCAGGCACGGCAACAGAGTTGGAATCTGGGCTTATGATGGAACTGGTCGACTGGCACACCCATTGTTTCCTCCACGATCACCGCACCGACGAAGACCGCGCGCTGCAGTCCCAACGCGGTGTTCTGGGCGATGGTGAAGCCGAACCAGAGCTCCATGCCCAGGTCATCGACGAAGCAGGCATCGACAAGTTCGTGGTCATCGCCCTGCCGAAGTTCGGCGGCAACCACACGCCATCCGAATTCATTGCCGAGACCGTGGCACGCTACCCTGGCCGCGCTGTGGGCCTATGTTCAGTCCATCCGCACGACGCTGATGCCCCGGAAGCCTTCGAACATGCGCTTTCGCTGGGCCTGAAAGGACTGAAGATATCGCCCACTTACCAGGAGATGGATCCGCGCAGCGCAGCCTGCCGCCCACTCTACGAGATAGCCTGCCAACATGATGTGCCAGTCATGTTCCATTGCGGCGGGGCCTATACCGGCAGCCTCGAGTTTGCGGATCCTACGCTGCTCGATAAGGTCGCGATGGAGCATCCGAAGCTCAAGATCATCGTAGCGCACTTCGGCCAACCCTACATGGAGCAGACTGCGATTGTGATGCGCAAGAACCCCAATGTTTTTGCCGATCTCTCCGCCCGCTACCACCGACCCTGGCAACTCTACAACGGCCTGATGATCGCCCAGGAGTACAGGGTCGCGGACCGGCTTCTGTTCGGGTCGGACTTTCCTGTCCGCACGCCCAGGAAGGCGATCGACGAGTTCCGCGCTCTCAACGACTGGGGAGAAGGCCTCGCCATGCCGAGAATCCCTGACAAACTCATCGAGTCCATACTTTACGAACGGCCGCTCTCCATGCTCGGGATCGAGCCCGACCCGGCGTGAACGGCTCCCTTCCCGTCATGGTGGTGACCGGTTTCCTGGGCAGCGGCAAAACCACCATGATTAGTGGCCTGCTGCGTCACCCAGGACTGGAAGACACGGCAGTGCTGGTCAATGAGTTTGGCGAGATCGGTCTTGATCACCTGCTCGTTGAACATGTCGACGAGTCGACGATCCTGATCGGACAGGGCTGCTTGTGCTGTGCGGTCCGGGAAGACCTCGTGGTGGCGCTGATGGACCTCCTGGAGCGCCGTGAGGCCGGGGCTGTGCCTGGGTTTCGAAGGCTGGTCGTCGAGACAACCGGCCTGGCCGATCCCGCTCCCATACTGCACACGCTTCTGGCCGATGACCGTCTCAGGGGCCGTTGCCACATTGCGGGGATCATCACGACGGTGGACGTCCTGCACGCGCGGGATCAACTCGAGCGGGAGCCTGAGTGTCTGCGACAGGCGGCGGTCGCCGACCGGCTGGTCCTGACCAAGACCGACCTTGCTGACGGAATCGCCACATCAGAGGTCTCGCGGCGTCTGGAGGCCATCAACCCCGATGCGCCACAGGATCGCGCGCCGGTCGCACCGGACATCCTGACCACCGCCGCCGAACACGGTGAAGACAGAGCCTCGACAGCCCGTTGGCTAGACCAGCCTGATCATCACCACCATGACACCGCGATCAGCGCCATGACCCTGCGCGCTGAAAAACCTCTGCGCATTGATCGTGTTGTGGCATGGATCGAAGACACCATCGCACGTTATGGCGACCGGCTGCTGCGTCTGAAAGGCATCCTCGACGTTGAGGGAAGCGCCGTGCCCGTTGCCGTGCATGGTGTTCAACACGTTTTCCATCCGCTACAGCGGCTCTCGGCCTGGCCTGAGGGGCCGCGAGTGTCGCGCCTGGTTCTGATCGGGCGTGATCTCCCTGTCACAGACATCGAGGACGCTTTTGTGCGGCGTACCGGGTCACCTGTCGTTTGACTCCGGCAACAGTCCGGGACCAAATCGACCAAACATGAATCGGAAGGGGCAGAACCATGGATGAGATGAACAACGAGGTGGTGATCACCTGTGCCGTCACTGGTGGTGGCGACACCGCGGGCAAGAGCCCACATGTGCCGGTCACGCCCAAACAGATTGCCGCAGCCGCGATCGAGGCGGCCAAAGCAGGTGCAGCCATTGTGCACTGCCATGTGCGCAACCCCGAAACCGGTCAGAACGCCTTCAAGGCCGAATTGTTCGCCGAGCTGGTCGAACGCATTCGTGAAAGCGAGACCGATGTCGTGATCAACCTGACGGGCGGCAACGGCGGCGCCATCCTCATTGACGACAACAAGCCCGGTGAATGGCAGGAGGGCAGCGACCTCACCACACCGGAAGGGCGTGTGGCCCATGCCGTGGAACTGTTGCCGGAGATCTGCACCCTGGATATGGGCCTGATCAACTTCGGCGAGAACGTCGCCTATCTCGGCAACGACTCGGCCCTCCGCGACATGGCCAAGCGTATGCAGTCCGTCGGTGTGAAGCCGGAACTTGAGGTGTTCGACGTGGGTCCCATCATGCAGGCGCGTAAACTCATGGACGAAGGTGTCTTCGATGCCCCGCCCATGTTCCAGCTCTGCCTGGGCATCGGGGTCAACGCACCGACCGACACCAAGGTCATGCTGGCCATGCGCGACATCCTCCCCGACGGAGCCTTCTGGTCATCCTTCGGCATCTCGCGGCATCAGATGCCCATGGTCGCCAAATCCGTCGCGCTGGGCGGCAATGTCCGGGTCGGTCTTGAGGACAATCTCTACCTGTCGCGCGGCGTTCTGGCCAACAACGGGCAACTTGTCGAGAAAGCCCGCACCATCATCGAGGCCATGGGAGCACGTGTGCTGACTCCCGCCGAAGCACGAGAAAAGCTAAATCTCCGCAAGCCGGGTTAGGCGCATATCCATGACGAAATTTGAATGATCTCACTTTCAAGGGCACCTTGATGGCCGATCATTCAATTTCTTTTGGCTCTCTGCGGGGCTTTGAAGCTGCCGCCCGCCTGAAGAGCTTCGCGGCGGCTGCGGAGGAACTGAACCTCACGCAGTCGGCGGTCAGCCACCAGATCCGCACGCTGGAAAACGCGATCGGTGTCCCTCTGTTGGTCCGCGAGCACCGCACGGTCGCCTGACCGATGCCGGCTTCGAGCTCTGGCGCACGGTGCGCGACAGTCTCAGCCGCCTCGATCAGGACGTCATGCGGGTCAGAACCTATGGCAAGCCCAGTTCCCTGATTGTTGCCTGCGACCCCGCTCTCGCATCGCGCTGGCTGGTTCCGCTGCTGCCGGTCTTTCGCGCTGAACATTCTTCCATCGACGTCTGGCTCTACAGCACAAACGAACAGTTGGACCTCGAGGTCGAAGAGGTCCATATCGTGATTCAGCGCGCTAACGATGAAGCCTATGAGGGTTTCCAGTCATATGCGATTGTCACTGACGATTTCGCGACACCTCACTGCTCCCCGGTGATGGCTGCAAGCCTGTCCGAAACAGCCGATCTGGCCGAGGAAACCCTGCTGCATGACGAACGGGATTAGGATTAGCCGTCCTGGCTCGCACTGGGAGGAGCAACCGATGATGATCCGGTCCAGGGCCCAGCTTCAGCGATCCGCACCACTGCCTGATGACCGCCGACGCCGGCCATGGTATCCCGCTGACCAGTTGGTTCGAGACCAGAGCAGCCCGAGAGGCAGGAACACTTGCCCTCATGGCCCGACAGCAGGTTGCCGCTTCCCGACATTGTCATGACCGTCGTGGCCGAGCCCACCAGAGCCACGATGACACACGCCTTTGCATCGTGGTTACTCGGCAGCATCGGTGAGATGAAAGACACCGAGCGCTGAACGAGAAAGGGCCCCGCCTTGCGGAGGGGCCCTTCTGTATCATGTTGCTTTGGCCTTGCGTCAGTTTGCGCGGCCAGCGTCCAGCATGGCGCCCAGCATCTCAACCGACTTGCGCGCACGGTTACGCGCTTCATCGGTCTCGGCGTCCCGCAGGTCGAGCTCGGCATCCTTCAGACGCTGCTCGACGTCGGCGCGGTCGATATCGGCCACCATCACGGCATCTTCGGCCAGCACCGTGCAGCGGTCCGGCAGAACCTCCGCGAAGCCACCGCCGACAAACACGCGGTGGGCGACGTTGCCGCCCTCGTGGATGGCGATGACACCGGCACGGATGGTCGAAATCAGGGGTGCATGATCGGGCAGCACGCCGAAATCGCCGTCACCGCCCGGAATCACGACCATGTCGAAAGCATCGGACACCATCAGGCGTTCCGGGCTCACGAGTTCGAAATTGACCTTGTCCGCCATGCCTCAGGCTCCCGATTCTATTGTTACGCAGCCTCTGCAGCGACACGCTTGGCCTTCTCGACCGCGGCCTCGATGGTGGAGACCATGTAGAAGGCCTGCTCGGGCAGATCGTCGTACTCGCCGGCCACGATGGCCTTGAAGCCCTTGATCGTGTCGGCCAAGTCAACAAACACGCCAGGCGTGCCGGTGAAGACTTCGGCCACATGGAACGGCTGGCTGAGGAAACGCTGGATCTTGCGGGCACGCGCCACGGCCAGCTTGTCCTCTTCCGAAAGCTCGTCCATGCCCAGAATGGCGATGATGTCCTGGAGCGACTTGTAGCGCTGCAGAACCTCCTGCACCGAACGGGCGACCTCGTAGTGCTCGTCGCCAATGATGCGCGGATCCAGAATGCGCGAGGTCGAATCGAGCGGGTCCACAGCCGGATAAATGCCAAGCTCGGCAATCTGACGCGACAACACGGTCGTGGCATCCAGATGCGCGAACGAGGTCGCCGGCGCCGGATCGGTCAGATCGTCCGCAGGCACGTAAATCGCCTGCACCGAGGTGATCGAGCCCTTGGTCGTCGAGGTGATGCGCTCCTGCAGGTTGCCCATTTCCGTGGCAAGTGTGGGCTGATAGCCCACCGCCGAAGGAATACGACCCAGCAGGGCGGACACTTCGGAACCGGCCTGCGTAAAGCGGAAGATATTGTCGACGAAAAGCAGCACGTCCTGACCTTCGGCGTCGCGGAAGTATTCGGCCAGGGTCAGGCCGGTCAGCGCAACACGGGCACGGGCACCGGGAGGCTCGTTCATCTGGCCGTACACCAGCGCAGCCTTGGAGTTGCCGCCCTCAAGGTCGATAACGCCCGATTCCATCATCTCGTGATAGAGGTCGTTGCCCTCACGGGTACGCTCACCCACGCCAGCGAACACGGAGTAACCACCGTGCGCCTTCGCGATGTTGTTGATGAGCTCCATGATGATCACGGTCTTGCCCACGCCGGCGCCGCCGAACAGGCCGATCTTGCCGCCCTTCACGTAAGGCTCGAGCAGATCGATAACCTTGATGCCCGTGACAAGCACTTCGGCTTCGGTCGACTGGTCGGTCAGGACCGGGGCTTCGCGGTGGATGCCCCAGTGTTCCTTGGCTTCGACCGGACCACGCTCGTCGATCGGCTCGCCGATGACGTTGATGATGCGGCCCAGCGTCTCGGCACCGACCGGCACGGCAATGGCGTCGCCGGTGTCGTTGACTTCCTGGCCACGAACCAGACCTTCGGTCGCATCCATCGCGATGGTGCGCACCGTGTTCTCACCAAGGTGCTGTGCAACCTCAAGAACCAGTCGCTTGTCCTGGTTGGTGGTCTCAAGCGCGTTCATGATGTTGGGCAAATCGCCGTCGAACTGAACGTCGACGACAGCGCCCAGAATCTGGCTGATCCGGCCTACGGAGTTGGTGCTCATTGAGGGCTCTCCTGTTTACTCTTCGTATCGTTAGAGCGCTTCCGCGCCCGACACGATTTCGGTGATTTCGGTGGTAATCGCAGCCTGACGGGTACGATTGTAAAGGGTGTTGAGGCGATCGATCATGTCGCCGGCGTTGCGCGAGGCGTTGTCCATCGCGGTCATCCGCGCCGCATGCTCCGAAGCCTGACTTTCCAGCAGGCCACGGAAGACCTGGACGCCCAGGTTCTGTGGCAGCAAGTGTTCGAGAATTTCGACCTCGTCGGGCTCGAAAATGTGAACCGCCCCGCCCAGACCATCGTCCTCGGCGACGTCATCAGCGTCGCCATCATCGTCGGCCATCGCCGGGATCAGGCCCTGCCAGGTCACAACCTGGGTCATGACCGACTGGAAGCGGTTGTAGACCATCGAGCAGACGTCGAACTCACCGGCTTCGAACATCTCCGTGACCTTGGCCGAAATGTCCGCCGCGGTCTGATACGAGAAGTCCTTGTCGAGGCCGGTCACGGTATCGACGATCATGCTCCCGTATTCACGGCGAAGAAGATCCCGTCCCTTGCGGCCCAGGCAAAGCAGCTTCACGTCGCGGCCCTGCTGATGCAGTTCGGCGACGCGCAGGCGGGTGGCCCGCATCACACCGACGTTGAAGCTGCCGCACAGGCCACGGTCCGACGACACGATTACGAGCAGATGGACCTGATCCTTGCCGTTACCAGCAAGCAGGGCAGGTGCATCCTCACGACCTGCAAACGCCGATGCCAGCGAACCCATCATCCGAGCCATCCGCTCGGCATAGGGTCGCGCAGCCTCAGCGGTTTCCTGGGCACGACGGAGTTTCGCCGCCGCAACCATCTTCATCGCGCTGGTGATCTTGCGTGTGGACCGCACCGAGTTGATGCGGATGCGCAGAGCCTTGAGGTTCGCCATGAGCTGTCCCGAGCCTGTCTAAGCTGCGATCAGGCCGCGAACGCCGAAGTGAAGCTTTCCAGGAAGCTCTTCAGCTTCTCGGCTGTCTCGTCTGACAGTGCACCCGACGAACTGATGTCCGAGAGGATATCAGCACCCTTGTCGCGCACAGCGTCCAGCATCTCCTGCTCGTAGCGGGTCACCGCTGCGGGTGGAATGCCGTCGAGGTAGCCGTTCACGCCGGCGAAGATCGAAACAACCTGCTCTTCCACCGACATCGGCTGGTACTGGCCCTGCTTCAGCAGCTCGGTCAAACGCTCGCCACGGGCCAGCAGGCGCTGGGTCGCAGCATCGAGGTCCGATGCGAACTGGGCAAAGGCAGCCATCTCACGATACTGCGCGAGTTCCAGCTTGATCGAGCCGGCCACCTTCTTCATCGCCTTGGTCTGCGCCGCAGAACCCACACGAGACACCGAGATGCCGACGTTAATGGCAGGGCGAATGCCCTGATAGAAGAGTTCACTCTCCAGGAAGATCTGGCCGTCGGTGATCGAAATCACGTTGGTCGGAATGTAGGCCGACACATCCGAGGCCTGGGTCTCGACAACCGGCAGAGCGGTCAGTGAACCACCGCCGAACTCGTCATTCATCTTGGCTGCGCGCTCGAGGAGACGCGAATGGAGATAGAAGACGTCGCCCGGATAGGCTTCACGGCCTGGAGGACGACGCAGCAGCAGCGAGACCTGACGATAGCTGACCGCCTGCTTGGACAGATCATCGTAGATCACCAGGGCGTGCATGCCGTTGTCACGGAAGTACTCACCGATTGCGCAACCGGCATAGGGGCCGAGGAACTGCATCGGGGCCGGATCGGACGCCGTAGCGGCCACCACCGTGGTGTACTCCATGGCGCCGTTGTCTTCGAGCGTCTTGACGATCTGGGCGACCGTGGAACGTTTCTGACCGACGGCGACATAGATGCAATAGAGACGCTTGCTCTCATCGCCCGATTCAAAGTTCTGCTTCTGGTTGATGATCGCGTCGACGGCGACGGCGGTCTTGCCGGTCTGACGGTCGCCAATGATCAGCTCACGCTGGCCACGACCGACCGGAACCAGGGCGTCCAGCGCCTTCAGGCCGGTCTGCATGGGTTCCGACACCGACTGGCGCGGAATGATGCCCGGTGCCTTGACCTCGATACGGCGGCGCTCTTCGGCGTCGATGTCGCCCTTGCCGTCGATCGGGTTGCCGAGGGCATCCACAACACGGCCCAGCAGCCCCTTGCCGACCGGAACGTCCACGATGGTGCCGGTCCGCTTAACGGTGTCACCTTCAAGGATTTCACGGTCGTTGCCGAAGATCACGATACCGACGTTGTCGGTCTCGAGGTTCAGCGCCATACCCTGAATACCACCAGGGAATTCGACCATCTCACCGGCCTGGACGTTGTCAAGGCCGTAGACACGGGCAATGCCGTCACCCACGGACAGAACACGACCGACTTCGGCGACTTCGGCTTCTGTACCGAAATTCGCAATCTGGTCCTTAATGATCGAAGAAATCTCGGCGGCGCGGATGTCCATCAGCCAACCCCTTTCATCGCAAGCTCAAGGCGTTCAAGTTTGGTGCGGATCGAGCTGTCGAGCATGCGCGATCCAATACGGACGACAAGGCCGCCCAGAAGGTCGGGATCGACCTTCGTCTCGACCGCAACGTCGCGGCCGACAATGTCTTTCAAGGCAGCGCGCAGCTTGTCGAGTTCATCACCCGAAAGCTCACGTGCCGAGGTCACCTCCGCCGTGGCTTCGCCGCGATGGGCAGCCAGCAGGCGCAGGTAATCGGAAATGATGTCATCCAGAGCGAACAGGCGGCGCTGCTGAGCCAGCAGGCCGACCGTGTTGCACACCAGGTCGCCCGTTTTCATGGCGTCCATAATCGCGGTCATGGCCTTGCCCTGCTCATCACGTGACAGGACCGGGCTGTCGACAAGGCGGCGCAGGTCGTCGGATTCGGAAAGAGCAGCCGAAAGCGCGCGCAAATCATCGGCGGCCTGATCCAGCTGTTTCGATTCGTAGGCGAGCTCGTAGAGCGCTCGTGCGTAACGGCCTGAAAGGCCTGTGACAACGCTGTCTTCGGTGGCCAAGAGAGGAGCCCTCGTTTGCCTGTTAAGTGTCTGTCACACTTGGTTTTTCTGGTGTGCCAGAACATGCTCCGAAAAGCGCATTCCAACCCCCGGGCGCGAAGCCGCGGCGGTGGTAACATAGCGCCCCAGGGGTTGCAACAAGAGTCCAGCGTACCAGGCCCGAAATCTTAGGAATTCCGCGCGTTACAGGAAACTCTGAGGGTCCACATCCACCTGCAGGCGCAGGCTGCCCTTCAGCCTGACCGGTTCAAGCCACGCCCGCAGCGCATTCTGGAGGGCCACATCCCGATCAGCCTTGACCAGCAAGCGCCAGCGAAAGCGACCACGCAGCAGTGAGAGCGGTGCGGGTGCCGGGCCAAACGTGTCGATTCCCCTGCCGCGCGGCGCGGTGTTGCCGAGATCATGAGCCAGACGCCGCACTGCGCCCTCATCGGTGCCGGAGACGACAATTCCGGCAAGCCGGCCAAACGGCGGCATGCCGGCCTGCTCCCGGCCTTGCTTTTCCCGATCCAAAAACTGCTCTCGATCTCCCGTCACCAGAGCATGCATAACGGGATGGCCGGGTTCGTAGGTCTGGAGCAGCACCTTGCCCGGTCGTTCTTCACGCCCTGCGCGTCCGGATACCTGATGCAAGAGCTGCCATGTTCTCTCCATCGCCCGGGGATCGCCGCCATCGAGCCCCAGATCGGCATCAACCACGCCGACAAGCGTCAACATCGGAAAATGGTGCCCTTTCGCGGCAACCTGGGTGCCGATCAGGATATCGAGTTCACCATACTCGATTTTCCTGATCAGGGCGGCGACATCGTCGGGGCCCATGAGTGTATCCGATGCCATGATCTCGAGCCGGCTGTCGGGGAACCGCTCTGCGACCTCTTCGGCCAGGCGCTCCACGCCCGGACCACAGGCCACGAGCGATTCAGTGTCGGAGCATTGCGGGCAGGCCTTGGGCCGGGGACTCCAGATCCCGCAATGATGGCACTGCAGCCTGCCACGATGCCGATGTTCAACCAGCCATGCGGAACAGTTCGGGCAGGCGAGCCTGTAGCCACAGGTACGGCATAGGGTCAGCGGGGCGTAACCGCGTCTGTTGAGATAGAGCAGCGCCTGTTCGCCCGAGTCCAGGCATACCTTGAGCGACTCGACCAGTGACGGCGAGAGCCATCGTCCCCGCTCCGTCCCTGCCCGAGTCATATCGACTGCTTGCACCTCCGGTAGTTCAGCACCGCCATGACGGCTGGCGAGATAGAGATGGTGGTAGCGGCCTTTCTCCACGTTCACCAGGGTTTCCAGTGACGGCGTCGCTGAACACAACACCACCGGAACCTCTTCCAAGCTCGCCCGTACCACGGCCATATCCCGCGCGTGGTAACAGACGCCGTCGTCCTGCTTGTAAGAGCCGTCATGCTCTTCATCGACCACGATCATGCCGAGATTTTCGAACGGCAGGAATAGGGCCGATCGTGCACCGACCACCACGCGCACATCGCCCGTTGCCACCCCGCGCCAGACATCGCGACGCAGGCGGCGTGGCACATCGGAATGCCACATGGCGGGCGGCGCGCCGAACCGCGCTTCGAAGCGTGCGAGGAACTGGGTGCTCAGAGCGATCTCCGGCAACAGCACCAGAACCTGACACCCCAGCGTCAGGGCACGTGCGATGGCGTCGAAATAGACCTCGGTCTTGCCTGACCCGGTCACGCCCTCCAGCACGATGGTTTCAAATGTCCTGGCATCGACGGCTTCGGAGAGCATCGCCGCCGCTTCCGCCTGATCCGGGGAAAGCTCGGGACCGATCGTCTCGGGGTCAGATTCCGGCAAGAGGCGCCTCGGCGGCAGGATGGCCTCTTCCAGTACACCGGCCTTAAGCAGCCCCTTCACCACCGAGGCACCGACTCCGGCCTGAAAGGCTATCTCCTTGGGCAGGCGTGCCAGACCATCGGCCATGATCTTCAGCACACGCGACCGCGACGGAGTCAGCCGCGCTGGCTCTCCCGCAGCGCGGCGCAGTGCCTTGAGCGGCGGCAGCGGGTCATACGCCTCAGGCACGCGCAGAATCATACGCAACACTGAACTCTCGGTCGCGACGTTGTAGCGTGCTACCCAGGACACGAACGCACGAAGAGCCGATGTCAGCGGCGGCACGTCCTTCACGTCCAGAATGGATCGCAGCTTGTCGCGCGAGACATCGTCACCACCTTCGTCCCAGACAACACCCGTGACTTCACGGGACCCCAGGGGCACACACACGATCGACCCCAGGGGCACGTCGATGTCGTCCGGCACAGCATAGTCATAGGGCCCAGGAACAGGAAGAGGCAGCAGTACCTTGACCGTTTCGATGGGGACTTCGCCGGCCGGCTCAGTGGTATCGTTCTCAGGCATCCGCTACACTTTGCCATGGACCCGCCGCGCCGCAATGCGTCAGCGGTTCACACAGGAAACAAATTGCAGGAAACGTAAGGACGACCATGAAGTTTTTTGTCGATACCGCCGATGTGGACGAGATCCGCGACCTGGCCGCCACCGGCATGGTGGATGGCGTTACCACCAATCCCTCGCTGGTTGCCAAAAGTGGTCGCGACTTCATGGATGTCCTCAAGGAGATCTGCGACATCGTGCCCGGCCCCGTGAGTGCCGAGGTTACGGCAACCGAGCACGAGACCATGCTGGCGGAAGGCCGCAAGCTCGCCGAGGTCGCACCGAACGTGACGATCAAGGTACCGATGACCTGGGATGGCCTGAAAACCTGCAAGGTTCTGTCCGGTGCCGGAACCCAGGTCAACGTGACGCTGTGTTTCTCGGCCAACCAGGCACTTCTCGCTGCCAAGGCTGGCGCGACCTTCATCTCGCCCTTTGTCGGCCGGCTGGACGACATCGGTCACGACGGCATGGAGCTGATCAGCGAGATCCGGACGATCTACGACAACTATCCCGCGCTCGTTACGCAGATCCTTGTGGCATCGATCCGCACCCCGATGCACCTCAAGCAGGCCGCCCTGATCGGCGCCGATGTCTCCACGCTTCCGCCCGACGTGTTGCGCAAGCTGGCGCACCACACGCTGACCGATAAGGGTCTCGCCGCCTTCCTCGCCGACTGGCAGAAGACCGGCCAGAACATCCTCTAGGACAAGGCAGCTGATGGCCGTCAAACCCGAAGCCCTAACGACCTCTCCCGAAGAGACGATCTCGGCAGATCGGGTGGCGGAGTATCTTGCCAGGCATCCGGATTTTCTGGTTCAGTATCCAGAACTGGTCGATGTCCTGGAACCGCCGCAGCGTGCGCTCGGCGACAATGTACAGGACCTGCAGGCGCATATGATCCAGCGCCTGCGCGATGACGCTGCGGCCAGCCAGGACGAACAGGCAGGCCTCGTAGACCGCACGCGCCGCGATCGGTCCCTGCAGGATCGAATCCACGCCGCCGCCCTTGCCATGATCGGAGCCGTCGACCTCGATCATCTGGTCGAGATCACCACATCGGATCTCGCCATCCTTCTGGGTGTGGATGTCGTGACGCTGGCGGTCGAGACAGCGTGTTCCGGCGGTCAGGCAAGAGTGACCTGCGGGGTGCGCTGTGTTGTCGAGGGCACGGTGGGTGGACTCATGCGGGATGACCGCGACGTGATCATCCGGTCACCGGCCTGGGCCGACGAGATCCTGTTCAAAGGGGCGTCGACTCTGGTCGCCTCGGAGGTCCTGGCCCGTTTCGGCGGCGAAAACGGGTTGCCCTGCGGCGTTCTCGCCTTCGGCTCACGACACGACGACCACTTCCAGGCGGGCCATCCCGTTGACCTCTACCGCTTTCTTGTGCAGGTGCTCGACCGCAGTCTGCGCAAGAAACTGGGGTTGCCGCTCTGACCGTCCGGGATCCGCAACTCGCCACTCTGATCACGGCCTGGCACGAACAGCTTGCCAGCGAACGGCGCGCCTCGACACACACCCTGACTGCCTATGGCAAGGACCTCGACGCCTTTCTTGATTTTCTTGTCGGCCATCTCGGCGGATCTCCGACACCGGCCCGGCTGGGATCACTGCGTCCTGCAGACTTCCGTTCCTGGCTGGCTCACAGGGCTTCCCTCGGTTCGGCCCGCACCTCCACCGCGCGCGCGCTCTCCGCGGTGAAGAGCTTCTTCCGGTATCTCGACCGCGAAGGTATCATTTCGAACCCCGCGATCCATGCGGTGCGCGCACCGAAGCTGCCCCGCCAGGTTCCGCGGCCGCTTACGGCCGACGAATCAACCGACGTCCTGGCCCTGGCCGATGACCCCGACCAGCCACGCTGGGTCACCCTGCGCGACATCGCTCTTTTGATGCTGCTCTATGGCTGCGGTTTGCGCATCGGCGAAGCCCTCTCACTCGACGTCAGGCATATCCGAAAGGCCGGCGAGACCATGCGGATAACCGGCAAGGGCAACAAGGAGCGCGTCGTGCCGCTGCTGCCCCGCGTGAAGAAGGCTGTCGACGGCTACCTCGCCGCCCGGCCCGATGGCGCACCGCACTACAGCGCCCTGTTCCTGGGTGTGCAGGGCAAACGGCTCAACGCCGGTGTGGCACAGCGCCGCTTCCGGGCCCTCCGCACCACGCTGGGTCTGCTGGAGAGCGCCACGCCGCACGCCATGCGTCACAGCTTTGCCACGCACCTTTTGGGCAGCGGTGCCGATCTGCGCACGATCCAGGAGTTGCTGGGTCACGCTAGTCTCTCGACCACACAACGCTACACCGATGTCGACGCCGAAGGTCTGCTCGAGGTCTATCGCAACGCTCATCCACACGCCTGACGATCGAGCAGAAGCAAGCAGGCGAAACCCAGAAGTCCGAAGACGCCCATCAGGCCGAAGCCAAATCCCCAGGCCATGACCGATGCCTGGCCGCCCGTCACGTCGGGCACCACCCCCACCAGCATCGGTCCGAACAGTGCGCACGAGAATCAGACCATGGAATGGACCGCCATCGTCGCACCCCGGTGACCTTACGGCGCCATGCCCACGGCACCAGCGGTGATGGCGACCGAATCCGCCTGGATCGCGAGCCAGAAGGGCATCGCGACCGAGAAACCGGTGGCCAGCGCCACCAGGGCAGAGATCACCATCACCGGGGTCGTCCTCCATGACGCTTTGGCAATGGTCACAGATTGCGCCGTCACAGTCGGAGCAAGGGACACCGGGAAGGTCAGATCGCCACCCAGGGAAACCTCTCGGCCGGTCGCATCCTTCAGGGCCCGCTCGATGTCGCTGCGATAGGTGTTGGGATCCAGCGTCGAGAGAAAGCCGATCACTGTGCCGACGGCAATGACCAGAATGATCGCCAGCAGCCGATCGGCGGCGCCCACGACGGCGGAACGAAAGAGGCATGGCCGGGTTGGTCCGGTGCTAGAAGTGGATGGCGCGCTTGTCGACCGCCAGCGCAGCCTCACGCACGGCCTCGGAGAAGGTCGGATGGGCGTGGCAGGTCCGCGCAATGTCCTCCGATGACGCCCCGAACTCCATCGCCACGGCTGCCTCGGCGATCAGTTCCCCGGCGCTTGTACCCAGGATATGGACGCCCAGCACGCGGTCTGTCTTGGCATCGGCGAGTACCTTCACCAGACCACCGGTCTGGTCGTAGGTCCGGGCCCGGCTGTTCGCCAGCATGGGGAACTTGCCTATCACATAGTCGACCCCGGCCTCCTGCAACTCTTCCTCGGTTTTGCCGACAGACGCCGCTTCGGGCTCGGTGTAAACGACGCCGGGAATGACATCGTAGTTCACATGGCCGGACTGGCCGGCAATCGTCTCCGCGACCGCCATGCCTTCGTCTTCGGCCTTGTGGGCCAGCATCGCACCGCGCACGCAATCACCGATGGCGTAGACGCCGGGAACGCTGGTCGCGAAATGATCGTCGATTTCAACCCGGCCGCGGTCGTCGGTCGCGACGCCTGCTTCGGCGAGGCCCAGCCCTTCGGTATGGGCTTTCCGGCCCACGGACATCAGGACGACATCACAGGCGATGGTCTCGGGATCGCCACCAGCGGCAGGTTCGACATAAATCTTCAGCTCCTTCTTGAGCGTTTTCACATCGGTCACCTTGCTGCCCAGCCGGAAGGTCATGCCCTGACGTTTGAGGAGTTTCTGCAGCTCCTTGGCGGCCTCGTTGTCGATACCGGGTGCGATCCGGTCAAGGTATTCGACCACCGTGACCTCACTGCCCAGCCGCCGCCAGACAGACCCCAGTTCCAGCCCGATGATCCCGCCCCCTATCACCACCATGCGCTTGGGGACCTCGGGCAGATCCAAAGCTCCGGTCGACGACACAATCCGTTTTTCATCGATCTCGATCCCCGGAAGGGTCGCGGAATCAGAGCCTGTTGCGATCACGATGTTGGCCGTGCTGTGGGACTTGCCATCGACTTCGACCGTGTTGGCGTCAACGATACGGCCCGAACCCGAAAGATGGGTGACCTTGTTTTTCTTGAACAGGCCGGCAATGCCCTTGGTCAACGTATCTACCACCTTGTCCTTGCGCTTCATCATGGTCGGCAGGTCGAGCTCGACACCTGCAACCTTCACGCCGTGATGGCCGAGATGACCATTGGCCTGCTCATAGAGTTCCGACGACTGCAGCAGTGCCTTTGACGGAATACAGCCGATGTTGAGGCAGGTCCCGCCCAGGGCCGACCGCTTTTCGACACAGGCCGTTTTCAGCCCAAGCTGCGCGCAGCGAATGGCGCAGACGTAGCCGCCCGGGCCCGCGCCGATGACAACAACGTCAAAGTCATGCTCGGCCATATTGGTCTCCGGTTGTCCCGTCAGATTTCCAACAGCAGACGCTGCGGGTCTTCGATGGCGTCTTTGATGCGTAAGAGGAAGGTGACGGCCTCACGGCCATCAATGATGCGGTGATCGTAGGACAGCGCCAGATACATCATCGGACGCACCACAACCTCGCCGTTGATCGCTACAGGACGCTCCTGGATCTTGTGCATACCAAGAATGCCGGACTGCGGCGGGTTCAGGATCGGTGTCGACATGAGCGAACCGAAAATGCCGCCGTTGGAGATCGTGAAGGTGCCGCCGGTCAGGTCAGCCGGTGTCAGCTTGCCGTCACGGGCCTTACGCCCGAGATCCCCGATGGTCTTTTCGATTCCGGCGAAGGTCATCTGGTCGGCATCGCGCAACACCGGCACGATCAGGCCCTGCGGTGAACTGACAGCCACACCGATGTTGTAGAAGTGCTTGTACACCATCTCATCGCCTGCGATCTCGCCGTTCACGGCCGGGATGTCGATCAGCGCCTGAACCGCAGCGCGGACAAAGAACGACATGAATCCCAAGCGTACCCCATGCTTCCTATCGAAGCGCTCCTGATAGGTCTTCCGTGCGGCCATCACGGCCGTCATGTCGACCTCGTTGAAGGTGGTCAACATGGCCGCCGTGTCCTGGGCGGCCTTCAGGCGCTCCGCGATCCGCTTGCGCAGACGGGTCATCTTGACCCGCTCTTCCCGGCCTTCCGGATCAGGCTCAGACGGCGCGACCGCGGCACGCTCACGCGGAGGCGCAGGTGCCGGCGCGGGTTGCGGCACGGATGCGGGCGCCGCAGCAAGTGCCGCTGCCACAGCCTCGATATGTGCCAGAACGTCGCCCTTCACCAGACGACCGTCCTTGCCGGTTCCCTTGATGGCCGAGGGATCGAGCCCGTGCTCGTCAACCAGCTTGCGCACGGCCGGAGACAGTGGTGCCTCCTCAGTTGCGGAAGCGGCTTCCGGCTCGGCTGCGGCCGGTTCGGGTTCCGCCTCTGCGGGTGCCGCGGGCTCCGCCGGCGCGTCCCTCTCCTCGACCTTGCCAAGGACGGCCCCGACTTCAACGTCGGCACCTTCGTCAGCCAGGACATTGGCCAGCACGCCGGTTGCCGGGGCGTAGACCTCCATTGTCACCTTGTCGGTTTCAAGCTCGACCAGCGGCTCGTCCTGCGTGACCGCATCACCCTTCTTCTTGAACCAGGTGGCGACTGTCGCTTCGGAAACAGATTCTCCGAGCTGGGGCACCGTGATTTCGACCGTCATGACATGGTTCCGTGTTGTTGACTGAAGGACCGGATCATCCGGTCAGGGCCGAAAGGACAAGAGCTTCCTGTTCCCGCTCGTGGACGCGAATGAAGCCCGTTGCGGGAGAAGCCGCCTCAGGCCGACCGACATAACGCGGTAGGTCCATCTTGAGTTCGCCACCCTCCAGCGCCTGTTCGATCTTGTCGCGAACGAAGTTCCACGCACCCATGTTGCGCGGTTCCTCCTGGCACCAGACGAACTGGGCGTTGGGATAGTAATTCACGGCCTCCTGCAGAGCATCCAACGGGAAAGGAGCGATCTGTTCCAAACGGATAAACGTCACCTTCTCCAACCCAAGCTCATCGCGCTTTTCGATCAGGTCGTAGTAGACCTTGCCGGTGCACAGGACCACGCGCTCCATGTCCTTGCCATGGCTGGCATCATCCAGCTCCCAGAGCGAGCGATGGAACTGGGTGTCGCCCGTGAATTCCTCGGCCTTTGATACGCAGCGCTTGTGACGCAGTAGGGACTTCGGCGTCATCACGATCAGCGGCTTGCGGAACTTCCGCTTCATCTGCCGACGCAGCAGATGGAAATAGGACGACGGCTTTGTGCAGTTGGCGACCTGCAGATTGTCTTCGGCGGCCAGCTGCAGATAACGCTCCGGCCGTGCCGAGCTGTGTTCCGGCCCCTGCCCCTCGAAACCATGGGGCAGCAACATGACCAGACCCGACATACGGAACCACTTGCTCTCACCGGCCGTCAGGAACTGATCGACGATGACCTGCGCACCGTTGGCAAAATCACCGAACTGCGCTTCCCACAACACCAGTGTGTTGGGATCAGCCAGGCTGTAGCCGTATTCAAACCCCAGGATACCGGCTTCCGACAGCATGCTGTCGATGACCTCATGCCGCCCCTGATCAGGGCTGATGTGGTTGAGCGGGATGTAACGATTCTCAGTGATCTGGTCGACCAGAACCGAGTGACGCTGGCTGAACGTCCCGCGTCCGCAATCCTGTCCGGACAGGCGGACATGGGCGCGCTCGTAACACAGGGTACCGAACGCCAGTGCTTCCGCCGTCGCCCAGTCGATACCCTCGCCGCTTTCGATCATCTTGGAGCGCTGGTCGAGGATACGTTTGAGCTTGCGGTGGATGTTGAAATCGCCCGGATAGGAGGCGATCGCCTTGCCCACGGTCTTGAGCTCTTCCATCGGCACAGCGGTCATGCCGCGATGCGCGCCGTCACGGTCTGCGACCTCAAGACCCGACCAGACGCCTTCCAGCCAGTCGACCTTGTTGGGCTTGTAGCTCTGCGAAGTCTCCAGTGCCTTTTCCAACTGCGCGTTGAAGTCCTGGATAATCCTATCCGCTTCTTTCGGTGTCAGCACGCCCTCGTCGACCAGGCGCTCAGTGTAGAGTTGACGGGTCGTCGGATGCTTGGCGATGGTCCGGTACATCACCGGCTGCGTAAAGACCGGCTCGTCACCCTCGTTGTGGCCGTGACGGCGGTAGCAGAAGATATCGAGCACGACGTCGCGGTTGAACTCCTGTCGGAACTTCGCCGCCAGCTTCGCAGCATGCACAACCGCCTCGGGATCGTCACCGTTCACATGGAAGATCGGTGCGGAAACCATCTTCGCCACATCGCTGGGATAGGGCGATGAGCGCGAGAATCTCGGACTCGTCGTAAAACCGATCTGGTTGTTGACGATGATGTGAATCGTCCCGCCCGTCCGATAACCGCGCAGCTCGGACATACCCAAGGTCTCGGCCACGAGGCCCTGGCCCGCAAACGCTGCATCACCATGGAGCAGGATACCCATGACATGGTCGCGGTCGTCGTCGTCCATCATGGTTTGCTTGGCGCGTACCTTGCCCAGGACGACCGGGTTGACCGCCTCGAGATGAGACGGATTGGCGGTGAGCGACAGGTGGATCGTGCGTCCGTCGGCGACCTGCCTGTCAGACGACGTGCCCAGGTGATACTTCACATCGCCCGAGCCCTGCACCGCGTCGGGATGGCTCGATTCGCCCTGGAACTCGGAGAAGACCTGGGCATAGGACTTGCCCATGACGTTGGTCAGGATGTTGAGCCGGCCCCGGTGCGGCATGCCCAGCACGATTTCCTCCACGCCCAGGCGCGCGGACGTACGAATGATCGTCTCCATGGCCGCGATCGTGCTCTCGCCGCCCTCCAGCGAAAACCGCTTGGAGCCCGGCCACTTGATCGACAGAAACCGCTCAAAACCTTCGGACCGGAAGATTTCGGACAGCACGCGCTTCTTTTCTTCAGGACCCAGTTCGGCGTCGCTTCGGGTGCCCTCGAACTTGCGCTGAATCCAGGACTTCTCCTCCGGGCTCTGGATATGCATGAACTCGACACCGATCGTGCCGCAATAGGTCTTGCGCGCCGCATCCAGAATCTGCTTCAGCGTCGCCCGTTGGAAGCCGAGAACACCATCGACAAAAAAATCCCGGCCGTAGTCTTCCTCGGTGAAGCCATAGCTTTTGGGATCGAGTTCAGGGTGATGACGGCTGCCTTCGATACCCAGGGGGTCCAAATTGGCAGCGAGATGGCCGCGCACGCGATAGGCGCGAATCATCATCAAGAGACGAATACTGTCGCGGGCCAGGGCAAACTCGGCAACCGAAGCACGGCTAACCGGTTCCGGCGCCCAGGCCGGCGCCTGTGTCATGACCGCGCCGTTGCCGCCGTTGGACGGCTGTGCATGTCCGTTGCCACCATTGGGCGGGAAACCGTATCCCTCGGGTTCGTCATCGAGGTTCTGGATACGGCGGGCGGCACGTGAAGGCTCCAGTTCGCCCAGGATCGAGGCCTCATCGTCGGCAAGCTCGTCAAACACCTCGCGCCACGCCTCATCGACATCATCCGGGTCGCTGCGATAACGCGCGTAGAGCTCTTCGATGTAATTCGCGTTGGTGCCGTAAAGAAAGGAGAGTTCGTCGATACGCTGTCCCATGGACATCTGCCGCCTCAGCCGGCGGCCTCCTTCGTGTGAAGTCTAGCCCTTCATCGCCTGAAGCATGGTCGTGCCCAGGCTTGCCGGTGAATCGGCAATCGCGAACCCTGCGCTCTGCATGGCCTCGATCTTGTCCTCGGCCTTTCCCTTGCCGCCAGAGATGATCGCACCGGCATGGCCCATGCGCCGTCCCGGCGGGGCGGTCACACCCGCGATGAAGCCTGTGATCGGCTTCTTGCGCGAGTTCTGCTTGATGAACTCAGCAGCATCCTCTTCGGCCAAGCCGCCGATCTCACCGATCATGATCATGCCTTCGGTTTCGTCATCGCTCAGGAACATTTCCAGACAGTCAATGAAGTTGGTCCCGTTCACCGGGTCGCCACCGATGCCGATGCAGGTTGTCTGGCCCAGGCCCACAGCCGTGGTCTGATGAACGCCTTCATAGGTCAGGGTGCCTGAACGCGAGACGATACCGATTTTGCCGCGCTGGTGAATGTGACCAGGCATGATGCCGATCTTGCACTCGTCGGGCGTGATGACGCCGGGGCAATTAGGTCCCACGAGGCGGCTGTCGGAACCGTCCAGCGCGCGTTTCACCTTCACCATATCGAGCACCGGAATGCCTTCGGTAATGGCCACAATCAGTTCAACGCCCGCGTCCACGGCTTCCAGAATGGCATCACCCGCGAACGGCGGTGGCACGTAAATCACCGAAGCGTTCGCCCCGGTCGCAGCGACGCACTGCTCGACCGTATCGAACACGGGCCGGTCCAGATGTTCGCTGCCGCCCCGGCCTGGCGTCACACCTCCGACAACCTGTGTGCCGTAGGCAATCGCCTGTTCGGAATGGAAGGTCCCGGTTTTGCCGGTAAAACCCTGAATCAGAACCTTTGTATCCCTGTTGACGAGCACGGCCATCAGGCATCTCCTCCGATGGCGGCCACGGCCTTGGCCGCAGCGTCGCTCAGATCGTCGGCCGGCGTCAGCGCCAGCCGCGACTGTGCCAGGATCTCCTTGCCCTTCTTCACATTCGTGCCTTCCAGGCGCACCACCACGGGGACCTTGAGATCAAGTTCCTTGGCAGCAGCCACGATGCCTTGGGCAATCACGTCACAAAGCATGATGCCACCGAAGATGTTGACCAGAATGGCTTGTACGTTCGGGTCGGATACGATGATGCGGAAGGCCGCGGCGACCTGTTCCTTGGTAGCACCACCACCGACGTCCAGGAAGTTGGCCGGTTCACCACCTGCCAGCTTGCAGATGTCCATCGTGGCCATCGCCAGGCCTGCGCCGTTGACCATGCAACCGATGTTCCCATCGAGCTTCACATAGTTCAGCCCGACCTCATGCGCCTCGCGCTCCGACGGGTCTTCCTGGCTCTCGTCACGCATCTCCGCCAGCTCCTTGTGGCGGAACATGGCGTTGTCATCGATGTTGAACTTGCAGTCGAGGACCACGAGATCATCCGAACCGCTCACGACCAGCGGGTTGATCTCCAGCATGCTGGCATCGCTGGCGATAAACGTCCGGTAAATCGAGGCAAGCAGCTTGCCGCATTGTTTGACCTGATCGTCTTCGAGCTTCAGCGCATCGGCCAGACGCCGCCCGTGGAACGGCTGCAGGCCGCTTGCGGGGTCGATCGTCAGCGTGATGATCTTCTCTGGCGCGGAAGCGGCAACTTCTTCGATATCCATCCCGCCTTCGGTCGAGGCGATCACGGCGATCCGGCTGCTGTCACGGTCGACCAGCAAAGCGAGATAGAGCTCGCGCACGATGTCAAAGCCTTCCTCAACATAGACCTTGTGGATCGGTTTGCCTTCCGGACCGGTCTGGTGGGTCACCAGGATCTGGCCAATCATGCCGTCGGCCGCACTGCGGACTTCGTCATGGCTCTTGCAGACCTTGATGCCGCCGGCCTTTCCGCGCCCACCGGCGTGAACCTGAGCCTTGACGACCCAGAGACCACCACCGAGTTTTTCGGCTCCGGCGACTGCCTCGTCACCGTTGCCGGCGACCTCGCCCCACGGCACGGACACACCGTGCGACGCGAGAATCTGTTTCGCCTGATACTCGTGAAGATTCATGGATTTGCCCTGAGGGCGGTGCTCCGAAAACCACTAGAGATGGTTGGACAATCACTGTAACACCGGCCAACCAGAGTACAACCGGACGAACACCCATGAACGGCATGTCTTACACGGGATTCTTCAGCAAACTGCACCAATGGGACCACACGGATGCGGAGCCACGCCGGATTACTGCGCGTAGATTCCCGCGCCGAAAAAATAACCCGCGTGACGGACGACCCAGCTCGACTTTGGCTCAACCAGGCCATCGGCAGGATTGAGCCGCATGTAGTAGATTCAGACACTACTCTCGGTCGCGTCGTTCACGATCATCGCACCTTAAGACAAACCATTGCTGTCGGTCAGGGTCGTGGCATCGAGGCCGAGGCGGTTGCCGTCAGCAACATGAGCCACGACCTCCCGGGCTCGGTAACTACGAAGACATAGAGATCGCAGTCGCGAAAAGCGGGGTCACCGGCATTGATACGCGCGAAGGTGGGATCGGCACCGGCATCATCGAATGATGTGATGGCCTCGGAGACCATGTCCTTGGCCTCCACGGCCGTGCCGCGATCGTAATCCGCCCACGACAACGGCACCAGCAAGGCCATGACAACCAGTGTCATCATGGCGCTAAGGCAAGCTGTGATGACGGAACGTCAGTGCTGACGATCAGTTGTCTGCGTTGGCCAGAATGTTGTCGAGCGCTTCGATCAGCCCCTTCACCGCATCGACGGAGTGATCGAACATGCCCTGTTCTGTCTCGTTCAGGCTGACCTCGACCACGCGTTCGACACCACCGGCACCGATCACGCAGGGCACACCGACATAAAGTCCGTCGACACCGTACTCGCCCAAAAGCTGGGCCGCGCAGGGCAACACGCGCTTCTTGTCCTTGAGGTAGGCCTCGGCCATCGAGATGGCAGACGACGCCGGAGCGTAGAACGCCGAACCGGTTTTCAGCAGACCCACAATCTCGGCACCACCATCACGTGTGCGCTGCACGATATCGTCGAGGCGCGTCTGGGTCATCCAGCCCATCTCCACGAGGTCCGGGAGCGGAATGCCGCCGACCGTGGAGTAACGCACCAGCGGCACCATGGTGTCGCCGTGACCGCCCATGACCATCGCGGAGACATCCTCGATCGAGACATTCATCTCTTCGGCCAGGAAGGTCCGGAAACGTGAGGAGTCCAGTACACCGGCCATGCCCACAACACGCTCGGCCGGAAGGCCCGATGACCGCTGCAGGTGATAGACCATCACATCGAGCGGGTTTGTGATGCAGATGACAAAAGCACCTGGTGCATGCTCGGCAATGCCCGCGCCAACCTGGCTGATGACCTTGGCGTTGATGCCGATCAGATCGTCACGGCTCATACCGGGTTTGCGCGCCACACCGGCCGTCACGATCACCACATCCGCACCTGCGATGGCGCTGTAATCATTGGCGCCGGAAAGGTCGGCATTAAAGCCCTCGACCGCACTCGACTGCTGCAGATCCAGGGCCTTGCCCTGGGGAACGCCGTCGACAATGTCGAAAAGGACAACGTCGCCGAGCTCCTTCAGGCCAACGAGATGAGCCAGCGTGCCGCCGATCTGGCCGGCACCGATGAGAGCAATCTTCTTGCGCGCCATGATGATGTGTCCTTGTCGCTCTTGGTGTTGTCTACTTCAGCACCGGCATCACGAATTCCGCCCCCTGGCGGATACCGCTGGGCCAGCGTTCGGTGACAGTCTTCAGCTTGGTGTAGAAGCGCACGCCTTCGGGTCCGTGCATGTGGTGATCGCCGAACAGCGACCGCTTCCAGCCGCCGAAGCTGTGATAGGCCACCGGCACCGGGATCGGCACGTTCACGCCGACCATGCCGATCTTGGTGCGTGTCGTGAAGTCGCGCGCGGCATCGCCATCGCGGGTGAAGATCGCCGTACCGTTACCGTATTCGTGATCGTTCACCAGGCCGAGGGCATCCTCATAGCTTTCGGCCCGCACGATCGAGAGCACGGGGCCGAAGATCTCTTCCTGGTAGATCTTCATGTCCGGCGTGACACGATCGAAGATCGAACCGCCGATGAAGGCACCGTTTTCATAGCCCTGCAGGCTGAAACCACGACCATCAACGACAAGCTCGGCGCCCTCTTCGACACCGCTGTCGATATAGCCTTTCACCTTGTCGCGGTGGGCCGTGTTGATCAGCGGGCCCATATCGGCGTCGGGGTCGTTGTAGGGGCCGATCTTCAGGCTCTCGACCCGGGGCTTCAGCCGCTCGACCAGAGCATCGGCGACCTTGTCGCCCACAGTGACGGCCACCGAGACCGCCATGCAGCGCTCACCGGCAGAACCATAGGCCGCACCCATCAGGGCGTCGGTCGCCAGATCCATGTCGGCATCGGGCATGATGATCATGTGGTTCTTCGCGCCGCCGAGGGCCTGGACCCGTTTTCCGTGGGCCGTGCCGGTCTGGTAGACGTATTCCGCAATAGGGGTCGAACCGACAAAGCTGATGGCCTGCACCGACGGATCGGTCAGCAGCGTGCCGACCGCGACCTTGTCGCCGTTCACGACATTCAGCACACCGGGATGGGCGCCGGCCTCTTCAAGCAGCTCGGCCAGACGCAGCGCACAGGACGGAACCTTTTCCGACGGCTTCAGAATGAAGGCGTTGCCGCAGGCAATGGCCATCGGGAACATCCACATCGGAACCATGGCCGGGAAGTTGAACGGCGTGATGCCGGCCACCACACCCAGCGGTGCACGTGTGGCGTAGCTGTCGACGCCGGTACCGACGTTTTCGCTGTATTCACCCTTCAACATCTGCGCGATGCCACAGGCGAACTCGACAACCTCAAGACCGCGCGTCACCGAGCCCACGGCATCCGACAACGTCTTGCCGTGCTCACGGGATGCCAGCTCGGCCAGCTCGGTCATATGCTCTTCGATCAGCGCCTTGAACTTGAACATCACGCGAGCGCGGTTTTGCGGCGTCACGGCGGCCCATGCGGGCTGTGCCTTGGCCGCGATCTGGATTGCCTGGCGCACCTCGTCGGCACTGGCCAGAGGCACCTGACGCTCGACCTCACCCGTTGCCGGATTGGTCACATCGCCAAAGTTGCCACTGGTGCCGGCAACACGCTCGCCGCCGATGAAGTGATGGAGCTGGTTGATCATCAAAACTCTCCCCCACAGCGCTTCTCGCTGCCGGTCTTTTGGGCTGATTGAAATGGGCCGCTAAACAACCAGCCCGCCTGGCGATTCGCAAGGGGATTCTGCGTGGGATCAGGCAGACGCGGCGGGCATCTCTCCGATTGCATCCAATTCCCGCTTCAGGGCACTCTGATCGAGCTCCTCCAAGGGGAGCGAGACGAAGTGTCTGATACGCGTCTCAAGGATGCGGTAGGTCTCCAGAAACGCTTCGGCGATCTCGTCGTCATCGCCTTTGACCGCAGCCGGGTCCTCAACGCCCCAATGGGTCGTGAGCGGAGCGCCGACCCAAACAGGACAGTTTTCACCGGCAGCATTGCTACAGACGGTCACGACGACATCAAGCGCCGGCGCACCATCGCCCGAGAACTCATTCCATGACTTCGAGCGTAGCCGGTCTGTGGGATGGCCCAGACATTCCAGCAGGTCCAAAACATGCGGATTGACGGCACCAAGCGGCTTACTGCCAGCACTGAAGGCGCGGAAGCGGCCACCCGACCATCGCTCAAGCAGGCATTCCGACAGCACACTGCGTGCGGAGTTGCCCGTGCACAGAAACAGCACGTTACGTGGCGTACCCGCCATCAGAGGGTCCTCAGCAACAGGCTTCTCGCGCCGTCGTGTTCGGGGCGGTGTTCGCCTGGTAAGAAACCCGGCCGGGCTCAGCCCTGGCGCTCCACCATCATTTTCTTGGTCTCGGCGATGGCTTTGGCAGGGTTCAGGTGCTTCGGGCACGCCTTGGCGCAGTTCATGATGGTGTGGCAGCGATAGAGCTTGAACGGATCCTCCAGCTCATCGAGCCGTTCGTTGGTCGCCTCATCGCGGCTGTCTGCCAGCCAGCGGTAGGCCTGCAACAACACGGCCGGTCCCAGATAGCGATCCGAGTTCCACCAGTAGCTCGGGCAGCTCGTCTGGCAGCAGAAACACAGGATGCACTCGTATAGACCGTCGAGCTTTTCGCGATCTTCCGGCGACTGAAGCCGCTCATTTTCGGGTGAAACGGGCGACTCCGACTGCATCCAGGGCTTCACCGAGGCAAGCTGCTCATAGGCCTTGGTGAGGTCAGGAATCAGATCCTTCACCACACCCATGTGCGGCAGCGGATAGATCTTCACATCACCTTTCACCTCATCGATCGGCTTGGTGCAAGCCAGCGTGTTGGTCCCGTCGATGTTCATCGCGCAAGAGCCGCAGATTCCCTCACGGCAGGAGCGACGAAAGGTCAGCGTCGGATCGGTCTCGTTCTTGATCTTGATCAGCGCGTCCAGAACCATCGGGCCGCACTTGTCGCGGTCGACCTCATAGGTATCGAGCTTCGGGTTCTCGCCGCTGTCGGGATCATAGCGGTAAACCTTGAACCGCGTCCGGTTCTTGGCGCCTTCGGGTACCGGGTGTACCTTGCCGCTGCGGATGCGTGAGTTCTTCGGCAGTCGAAATTCAGCCATCGGTCAGATATCCACTATTCCGCGTCGAGTTGCGCGCAGTTGTTGTCTTGTGTCGCCTGGAACTGGCAGAGCAGCAGCGTGGTGTCGCGCTGAAGGACAAACACCAAATGGCCATCGCTGTTGTGATAGGTCGAGACAACCACGAACCCTGCGTGCAGTGCATCAGGCAAGGTCGCGCTTTCATCCCACCAGGACTTGCTGGCTTGGGCAGCCACGGGCGTCAGCGCCATCAGGCAGGCAGTCGCAAGACCGAAGATCAGACATTGCATTATCGTTCTCCCCATCAATAGACCCGCGCCTTGGGCGGGATCGGCTCGATGTCGTTGGTGAGCGTGTTCATGTGAACTGGACGGTAGTCGATCGTGTGTTTGCCATCGTCGTCCAGCCAGCAGACCGAATGCTTCATCCAGTTCTCGTCATCGCGTTCGGAGAAATCCTCACGGGCGTGTGCACCACGGCTTTCCTTGCGGTTCTCCGCGCAGTTGATGGTAACGACGGCCTGGCGCAGCAGGTTGTCGAGTTCCCAGGTTTCCATCAGGTCCGTATTCCAGATCATGGAGCTATCGGAGACATGCACATCCTGGAAGTTGGCATGCACCTCGGCCATCTTCTTGCAGCCCTCTTCGAGCGTTTCCTGGGTGCGGAACACCGCCGCATCACGCTGCATAGTGGCTTGCATCGCCGCCCGGATCTTGGCTGTGGATGTGCCGCCGCTGGAATGACGCAGCTTGTCGAGACGCTCCAGCGTCGCCTCACCGGCATTCTTCGGCAGCTCGCTTTTGGTCTGGTGAGGTTCCACGATCTCAGCGGCCCGGATGGCCGCCGCGCGACCAAAGACCACGAGATCAAGCAACGAGTTCGAACCCAGCCGGTTGGCGCCATGGACCGAGACACAGGCCGCCTCGCCTGACGCCATCAGGCCCGGCACCACCGCATCGGGATCACCGTCACGCAGGGTCACGACCTCGCCGTGATAGTTCGCAGGGATGCCGCCCATGTTGTAATGCACCGTCGGCAGCACGGGGATCGGCTCCCTGGTGACATCGACGCCCGCGAAGATCTTCGCGCTCTCCGAAATACCCGGGAGCCGCTGGTGGATGATCGCCGGGTCCAGATGGTCGAGCTTGAGGAAGATGTGGTCGCCCTGATCGCCGACACCACGGCCGTCATGGATTTCCATGGTCATCGACCTCGACACGACGTCGCGGCTGGCCAAATCCTTGGCACTGGGCGCGTAACGCTCCATGAAGCGTTCGCCTTCCGAGTTCACGAGATATCCGCCCTCGCCGCGCACGCCCTCGGTGATCAGAACACCCGCACCGTAGATGCCCGTGGGGTGGAACTGCACGAACTCCATGTCCTGCAGAGGCAGCCCGGCACGCAGAACCATGCCGTTGCCGTCACCCGTGCAGCTGTGTGCCGAGGTGCAGGAGAAGTAGCAGCGGCCATAGCCACCGGTCGCCAAAATGGTCATCGCCGCGTTGAAACGATGGATGGTGCCGTCTTCAAGGCACCAGGCCATCACACCACGGCAAGCGCCCTCGTCATCCATGATAAGATCGAGCGCGAAGTACTCAAGAAAGAACTGCGCGTTGTTGCGCAGCGACTGCTGGTAGAGCGTGTGGAGGATCGCATGGCCCGTGCGGTCAGCCGCGGCGCATGTCCGCTGGGCAATTCCCTCGCCGAAATCCGTCGTCATGCCGCCGAAAGCGCGCTGGTAGATCTTGCCGTCTTCGGTGCGCGAGAACGGAACGCCGTAGTGCTCCAGCTCGATCACAGCAGCGGGCGCTTCCTTGCACATGTATTCGATGGCGTCCTGGTCGCCCAACCAGTCCGAACCCTTGACGGTGTCGTACATGTGGAAGCGCCAGTCGTCGTGGCCCATGTTGCCCAGCGCCGCCGAGATACCTCCCTGTGCGGCCACGGTGTGGCTGCGTGTCGGAAAGACCTTGGTGATGCAGGCCGTGTTGATTCCGGCTTCGGCCAGGCCCAGCGTGGCGCGCAGGCCTGCGCCGCCGGCACCGACGACGATGACGTCATAGCTGTGGTCAACAATGGTGTAGGCGGACGTGTCCGTCATGGTGATGGAGTCCCAGGCCTTAGGCGGCCAGCATGATGATGGAAACGATCCCAGCGGCGGCCAGGAAGAAGACGATCATGGTGAGTGCGATTTGCATCCCCACCTTGAGCGGCTCGTTGTGGACATAGTCCTCAATGATCACCTGTAGCCCGAGCTTCATGTGATAGAGGCCGGCCCCGACCAGCAGAACCAGAACCACAGGCGTGACAGGGATCTGCATCAGAGCGGAGAATTCGCGATAGGTGGCGCCTGCCATGTTCGGCAGCAGGCCGATCAGGAACAGAACCAGCGGGATCAGCGCGATGGCCGTCAGGCGCTGGTGCCACCAGTGGGTTGTGCCGGTCTTCGACGGGCCTAGCTTGCGGTTGCTCATAATCAAAGCTCTCCCATGACCGAAAGACCAAGGATCCAGGCCATCGCCGTCAGAACCACTGTGCCGACCAGAACGGCCCATCCCGTGCGCGTCACGGTTTCGAGCTCGAAGCCATGACCGGCGTCCCAGAACAGGTGCCTGATGCCGTTGAGCAGGTGATAGAACAGACAGGCCGAGTAGCCGAACAGGAAGAGATATCCCAGCCACGATCCAGCCCAGGCCTGGGCGATTGCATAGGTGTCGGGACCGGCAGCAGCGGCCATGACCCACAACACTAGCAGCACCGTGCCCAGGGAGAGCACAATCCCGGTTGCACGATGGGTGATCGACAGAACCGATGTGATCTGTGGTCGGTAGACCTGCAAATGCGGCGAAAGCGGCCTGTTGGGCGTTTCTGCCATGTATGTCTCTCCTTGCACCGGCCGACACGTGCCCCGGGCGCGATCGGCTCAATGCTGCACTGCAACGAAACGACTTTAGGTGTCCCGGCCAATGCCGGTCAACGACGCTGGAAGATTGGCGCTCAGAACCTCGGCATAACCGTCCAGTAGTCGAGGTCCAGAACCTTGTCGGGATGATCCTTGCCGTCCTCACTCTTGTCGCAGAGGTCGTCGCATGGGTGATTCTTGGTCGCCACGGTACGAACGCGCACCACGCCGAGGTCCGAACGGCCTGCGACGTCTGCCTTGTCGAGAATCTCGGACCAGGCGTAGACCGTGTCACCGGCAAAGGTCGGAGCAGTGTGGCGGCCGCCATTCAGCCCCACGATCCGGCAGGCGTTCTCCAGACCGTTGAACGACAAGGCCCGCGCCAAGCTGATGATGTGGCCGCCATAGATGATTCGCTTGCCGAAACGGGTCTCCGAGGCGCGGTGCAGGTCGAAATGGACCTTCGCCGTGTTCTGGTAGAGCCGCGTCGCCATCTGGTGTTCAGCTTCCTCGATTGCCATACCGTCGACATGGTCGATCTGTTCGCCCACAGCGATATCGTCCCAGCCCCGGTTGTCACCGGCAGTAATCGGGTCATAGCCCGTGAGGTCGAGATCGCCGGGAATCATAAGATCGGCAGCAGACACGGCCTCCGGCAGGTCAGGAACCTGGGGTTCCGGTGCGGTGCTCTCCGGATCCTTCTTGTTGACCATGACCCAGCGGACATACTCAAGGACGGTCTCGTCGCACTGGTTGGTGCCGGTCGAGCGCACCCACACGACCCCGGCCTTGCCATTGGAAAGCTCGCGCTTGCCCAGCACCTTCGAGACGGTCTTCAGGGTATCGCCGGGGAAAACCGGCACACCGAAGCGGCCATCGGCGTAGCCAAGGTTCGCGATCGCGTTGAGCGAGACATCGGGCACGGCCTTGCCGAACACGACATGAAACACCAGCAGGTCGTCGATCGGGCTCTGCTGCAGGCCGCAGGCCTGGGCAAAGGTATCGGCCGAGTGGAGTGCGAAACGTGAGCCGGTCAGCGCCGTGTAGAGTGCGGTGTCACCGACCGTCACGGTTCGCGGCGTCGCGTGACTCAGCGCTCCGCCGACCTCGAAGTCTTCGAAGTAGTTGCCGGGTTTCGCACTCATGCCGACGCGCTCTTGAGCTCGTTGATGGCTTCAGCCAGCCGCAGAATGCGTTTGGCTTCCTGAATGTGCAGGTTCTCGATCAGCTTGCCGTCGACCACAACCACGCCCTGTCCGTCCTTGGCTGCCTCCGTGTGGGCGTCGATGATCCGTTCGGACCAAGCGATCTCCTCCTTGGTGGGCCCGAAGATCCGGTTGGCCGCTTCGATCTGCTTGGGATGGATCAGCGTCTTGCCGTCAAAGCCCATGTCGTGGCCCTGATGACAGGCCATTTCGAAGGACTCCATGTTTTCCAGATCAAGCTGCACGCCGTCGAGGATCGAAACATCAAAAGCCCGCGCCGCCAGCATGCAGATACCCAGGCTGGTCAGCATCGGCAGGCGATCGCGGGTGTGCTGGGCCGCAAGGTCCTTGGTCAGATCGGACGTCCCCATCACCAGCGCGCCCAGCCTCGGGCTTGAGGCCGCGATGCGTTCAGCATGCAGCATCGCAAGGGGTGTTTCCATCATGCACCAGATAGCCATGGACTCTGGCGAACCGGCCACATCCATGATCGACAGAACCTCACGAATATAGCCAGCGCCCTCGACCTTGGGCAGCAGCAGAGCGTGTGCCCCGGAACGGGCCGCCTGCATGATGTCATCACGCCCCCAGGGTGTGACCAGCCCGTTCACGCGAATGATCAGTTCGCGCCCGGCATAACCACCGGCCTTCACCGCATCGCAGACCTGTTTGCGCGCCTCTTCCTTGGCATCCGGCGCCACGGCATCCTCGAGATCGAAGATGAATCCGTCGGCGTCCAAAGAGCGCGCCTTTTCAAGCGCACGGGCGTTGGATCCCGGCATGTAAAGCACGCTGCGGCGCGGCCTGATGGTACGCGGCATGAAAGCCCCCTGTTCTGTCGATTCGGCGCCGTACTATAGTCGGTGCCCGTCACCGGACAACCGCGCGAAAGCCGAAACGCCATGGATATCCTCACGATCCAGTCCCACGTCGCCCGTGGCCATGTCGGCCTCAACGCCGCGACCTTGCCGCTGCAGCTTCTGGGCTTCGAGGTCGACGCCGTGCCGACGGTTGTGTTCTCGAACCATCTGGGCTGGCCGGATTTCAAGGGCCGTGCGCTGGAACTCGACTGGGTCCGGGACCTTATTGACGGTGTCGCCGCACGCGGCATGGATCGATGCCAGTGCCTACTGACCGGTTTCATCGGCACGCTTGAACTGGGCGACGTCGTGCTGCACGCGCTGGACACGATCAGGGCTGCCAACCCCGGCGCTCTCTATGCCTGCGATCCCGTGATGGGCAACGAGGAAGGTTTTTTCGTGCGGCCCGGCATGCCGGAATATCTGCGCGACCACATCGTGCCCCGCGCCGACATCCTGTTTCCCAACCACATGGAGCTTGAGTTCCTGGTCGGCCGGACCCTTGCCACCGTCGACGAGGCCCTTGTGGCCGCCCGTGAAGTCCAGACGATGGGTCCGGAAACCGTCGTCGTGACATCGCTCGAAGCCCGCGACAGCTTTCCCGACACCATCCCGGTCATCGCCGTCGGCGGCGATCAGGCCTGGCAGGCTAAGGTCGCACGTCTGGACGTCCCGGTCGACGGTGCCGGCGATCTTGTGGCCGCGGTCTTCACGGCAGCACGTCTACGCGGAAAGACGGTGCCCGACGCCCTCGCCCACGCCCTGGGCACCACCCACGGCATAATGCGCAAGACAGTGGAACTGAAGATGCCCGAACTCGCTCTGGTCGCGGCACAGGATGAGGTGACGGTTCCGAGTCAGTCCGTTGCCGTCACCTCTCTGGCCTGAACTCAGCTCGCCTTGTCGAGGGCGCCTTTCAGATGGCGGCGGTCCATCTCTTCGGCGATCTGGACGGCGTTGAGCGCTGCACCCTTGCGCAGGTTGTCGGAGACGACCCACATGCCGAGACCATGGTCGACCGTGAGGTCCCGGCGGATGCGGCTGACAAAAACACCATCCTCACCGACGCAATCCTTCTGGGTGATATAACCGCCGGGCTCACGTTCATCGAGCACCACAACGCCGTCGGACTCGCGAAGCTGATCGCGCGCGTCGTCCTCGCTCAGAGCGCTTTCGAACTCCACGTTGACCGCCTCGGCATGACCGACAAAGACCGGCACCCGCACGCAGGTGGCGTGAACCTTGATGGCGGGATCGAGAATCTTCTGGGTCTCGGTCACCATCTTCCATTCCTCCTTGGTCGACCCGTCTTCCATGAAGACGTCGATATGGGGAATGCAATTGAAGGCGATCTCCTTCTGGAAGACCTCCGGCGGCAGCGTTTCGTTGGTGTACTTCTTCTTGGTCTGGTCGAAGAGCTCGTCCATACCCTTTTTGCCAGCACCGCCCGTGGCCTGGTAGGTCGCGACCACGATGCGCTTGATCGGGGCGAGGTCGTACAGGGGCTTCAACGCCACCAGCATCTGGATCGTCGAGCAGTTCGGGTTCGAGATGATATAGCGGTTCTCGAACATCTCGAGATGATGCGGATTGACCTCCGGCACCACGAGCGGGATGTCCTCGTCGTAGCGAAAACGCGACGTGTTATCGATCACGATGCAGTCGGCCGCCGCCGCACGGGGAGCGTGAATGTTGGACACGGAGGCACCCGGCGAAAAGAGCGCCAGTTCGGTGCCCTTGAAATCGAAGGTCTCGAGGTCCTGGCATTTGAGGTTGTTATCGCCGAAGGACACCTCACGGCCGATCGACCGCGACGACGCAAGCGCCACCACGTCATCGGCCGGAAAGTTCCGTTCAGCAAGAATGGCGAGCATCTCGGCCCCCACGGCGCCCGAGGCGCCAACCACGGCAACTTTGTAACCCATCGTCTTCTCCATGCCGGCAGACTCCGCTGATAAGGGGTGCCTGCTCCGTTAATCAAGACCTACCGGGACTCAACAAAAAA
>CEUQ01001893.1_pt1 | contig 35403 bp, 34 predicted proteins | sample 361491 | NCBI WGS metagenome assembly CEUQ01 (sample SAMEA2622796, study PRJEB7988) | marine metagenome | biome: marine biome (ENVO:00000447); feature: marine epipelagic mixed layer (ENVO:xxxxxxxxx); material: "saline water (ENVO:00002010), including plankton (ENVO:xxxxxxxx)" | depth 120 m | reverse complement strand
TTTCATTCACATATCTTTCTGCACAATATTATGCAGAAATTGGTAGATTAAGTACTAATCTAACAATTGTCGCAGCAGGAACTGTATTAATTGCAGTGGTATTATTGATTACGAGTATTTTACTGTACACATTAGTTAGTGTAGTTAGAGAAAAAAATTAAAGAAAATCTGAATCATATGACAAAATTCTTGGATATTATAAAAAATAGATTTCAAAATGAGAATGGAATTATTTCCATAGGGTTTTCCGACATTGTTGGTTCTGGAATTGCATCAATTTTTTGGCTTTACATTGCATCAGTAATTGAACCAGAAGCATATGGCGAGATTCATTATTTTTTAGGCATCGCAGGAATGGCACAAATTATATCAATGATAGGTAGTTCTCATGCCCTAACTGTTTATTCAGCAAAAAAGGAGAAAGTTCAGTCCACATTATTTCTGCTTTCAATAATTCCAACTATTATTTCAAGTATAATAATAGTCATAATTTTTTATAGAATTGACTCTGCATTTCTAGTATTCGGATATGTTATCTTTGAGTCAGTAAATGCAGTAACTCTAGGTCGGAAGTATTATAGAAACTATGGAAAAATGATTTTAATACAAAAATCATTAACCATTACATTAGGTATTAGTTTTTTCTATCTATTCGGACCAGAAGGAGTAATTTTTGCACTAGGTTTAACTTTCATACCACACATGTTTGTTTTCATTAAAGAATTTAAGAAAACGAAAATTGATTTCTCAGTGCTGAATCAAAAGAAAGGTTTTATCATAAATAATTATTTCACCACGCTTTCAGGTAGTTTTGGAGGTCAGATTGACAAGATAATTTTGGCACCATTGCTTGGTTTTGTATTATTAGGAAACTATTCTTTAGCGTTGCAGATTTTTACAATATTAGTTATTTTTTCGTCAATTATTTTTAAATTTCTTCTTCCTCAGGATTCAAGTGGAAACAGTAGTAAGAGAATTAAAAAATATACAATACTAATTTCCATTGCAATTTCAATTTTTGGTGTTTTAGTTGTGCCAAAATTAATTCCAATATTCTTTATAAAATTTATCGATACAATTGATGCAATAAGTATAATGAGTTTAGCAGTTGTGCCTGAAGCAATTACAATGCTATTAACATCTAAGATGTTAGGTCAAGAAAAAAGCAAATTCATTCTAATAGCAAAATTAATGTCTTTAGTAATCATGATAACTGGATTTATTTTCTTAGGTCCAATATATGGAATTATAGGTTTAGCAGCCGTGATTGTTGCAACATCAATAATCCAAGTGATATTCCTAGCAATCACAAACAGAATAATTGAGGGTGGAAAAAATGTCTAATATCAATAAGAATAGAAATTTTATCAATTTATTAGATAATTCTAAAAATGTTCATATTTTCATTTTAATAATTCTAGGAGTTATTGCCCTATCTATCAGATTATTCTTTTTGCCATTTAATTTACCGTTAGAAGGTGATGCCACAGGTTACTTTTGGTATGCGAACGATATCATAATTTTAGAAGGGCTACCTAGCGAACATGCTTCGAGACCTGGAGTAGGTCAATTTCCAAATAATGGGTGGCCAATTTTTTTATCTTCAATTTTCAGCCTTGTTGATTCAAATAATTTCTTAGACTATATGAATACCCAAAGAGTGTTTTCCAGTTTGATCTCAGTTTTTACAATTATACCAATCTATTATCTAGGTAGAAGATTTTTTTCAAGATCATATTCATTAATTGTTGTTACATTTTTTGTATTTGAACCATCATTAATTGAGAATTCTATTTTAGGATTAACTGAACCACTGTATTTATTTTTAGGAGTTTCAATAATAGCATCTTTTCTTACAAAGAATAAAAAATTTATTTTATTATCTTTTGCAACAGCAGGACTATTTTCTTTAGTAAGGTATGAAGGATTGCTTATTATAATTCCACTTTCAATAATGTATTTTAAAATATTTCATTTTAACAAAAAATCTCTAAAATTTTATTTTTTGGTTTTAATAATTTTTGTGTTAATACTTCTTCCAATGGGAATAATGAGAACCGAATTAAATGGTTCAGATGGACTAACTAGTCATGTGATTGCAGGAAGTACTTACTATTCAACGATGGTTCAAGAAGAAGGAGATTCAATAATTTTAGAATTTGTAACTAAAGGAATTAGTTACATGGCAAAATTTTTTGGGATTTTAGTAATACCGCTATTTTTAATTTTTATACCACATGGAGTTTGGAATTTATTTAAAAATAGATCAGATGAAAAATTAACATTAATTTTGGTAGGAATAGTGTTTTTGATACCAGCATTTTATGCATATTCTAGAGGTTTCCAAGATACAAGATATCTATTTGTATATTTCATAATTTTATCTATAATCTCAATTTATTTTATTCAGAAAATAGAACATAGAGTAAAAAGATCCGACATAGTTATTTTATCTACAATATGTCTAATCATAGTAAGTTCATTTATTTTTATTTATTTCACAATTCCAGATTTTTCTATTGATAGAGAACAGCATCAGATTTTGGGACATGTTAATGAAATAGGTATTAGTGTGAATAGAGATTTTGAAGCTATTGTTTATTTGAAATGGTATGATAAAGATGTAATAGAGAATTTTCCAATTCTTAGTGTAGATACATCTCGCAAAGGTCAAGTTGATTTTGTTTTGATTGGCAATAAATCTGGAGTTGAATTTTCAAACCTCAAAGATTATCTAACATATGGCAATGAGAAGGGATTAACACATTTAGTTCTAGATAATAATAATTTTGACAATGAATATTTGAAACACATATTCAATAATGATGATGAATATTCATTCTTAACTAAAGTATTTGATTCAAGAGATTTAGGCTATAGACATCATGTTAAAGTTTATGAGATAGATTTTGAAAGATTCTTTTCTGAATGGAAACAATGATGATGAAGAAAAGAGGAATAAGAAATGAAATTTGATAGTAGATTTTTCTTAATCATAGTGGCAGCTATTATTACATATGCCACATTTTTGATTTTTTCAGATTTTACTGAGATTAATAATAGTATAAACAATTTTCAGATTGAATATTTACCAATAATCTTAATTCTTCTACCTACAGGCTGGTTGTTTTTATATTTAAGATGGCAATTTTTGTTGAAGAATACAGGTGCAACATTCTCACATAGAATGAACTTTCAGATTTTTTTAAGTGGGTTTGCACTTGGTGTAACTCCTGGAAAAGTAGGAGAATTACTCAAATCACAGCTTTTAAAAAATAATTTTGATATACCTAGAAAGATCACCGCACCCCTAATCATAATTGAGAGATTTTATAATGCTGCAGGTTTACTTGTTATTTCTTGCTTTGGAATATTATTTTTTGATTTTAGTGCATTAGTATTATTGATTACTGCAGTTTTATTATCAGTTATTATTTTTATTTTACGTTCAAAAATATTATTTTCAAAATTCTTACAACAGATATCTAAGATAAAATTTTTAGCAAAATATTCAATTTCATTAAAAGATTCTTATGAAGTAATTGAGAAATCAACTAGACCTAAAATTTTTCTTGTATCAGTAGGTTTTTCAGGAATGTATTGGATAATAGAGTCGGTTGCAGTTTATTTTATTCTCCTAGCTTTAGGAATAAATATTATTGAATTTTTTACTATAATACCAATTTACGCTACATCTATGATTATTGGTGTCGCATCATTAATTCCAGGAGGATTGGTTGTAACGGAGGGAACATTAGCTGGATTACTTAATTTACACGGAGTTGAATTTGCATTATCATTATCAATTGTAGTGATAATTCGAATTTTCACTCTTTGGTATCCTGTTATTGTAGGATTTTTTGCATTGAAATTTTCAGGTGCATTTGAGATTAATTCCGAAAATAATGATAATTAGTTTTTTTTATAATACCATCTACTAAATGGCGCATTAAATACAACTTTATTTTTTTTAGCCCATTCATAACTTCTTGTTAAACCATCTAACATTGAAACTTTTGGTTTCCATTTTAATAATTTATTTGCTTTTTTATTATCACAAATCAATCTATTAACGTCATATGGCCGTTCTCGACTTTCATCATATTTTATAGGAATTTTCTTTTTAGAAATTTTTAATATTTTCTTTGCTAAATTTAATATTGATATTTCAGTTCCAGAACCAATGTTAATTATTTCACCAATTGCTTTTTTATTATCAATACAACGTAATATTCCATCTGCTGTATCTTGAACAAATGTAAAGTCTCTTGATGTATTTACATTGCCTAAAGTTAATTCTTTTGTACCTTTCAAAAGTTGATTCATTATCTCTGGTATAATGTATGGTTCAGTAAATCTAGGACCATACGAATTGAATGGTCTAATAACTACAGTCGGAAATCCATTTTCCTTATACAAAGTGAAAGCTGATCTATCAGCAGCTAACTTACTAACAGCATAAGTTGAATGCGGTGCTGTAGGATGATTTTCATCCATTGGAGTTTTTTGTGCCGAGCCATATACTTCGCTAGTTGAAATGTGTATAAACAGTTCAGGTGTTTTAGCATTGATTGCTTTCCATAAAACATTAACACTTCCCATAGTATTTACACTAAAAAAATCACTTGGGTGATGAAATGAATCAGGTATGAATGGTAATGCAGCTAAATTGATAATTATTTCTTGATCTTTGATTGCTTTCGCAGTATTTTTTTCATCTCTAATATCACCCTTGATGATTTTAAGTTGTTTTGATTTTGGCAAATATTGTCGTTTACCTGAAGAAAAATTATCCAAAACCGTAACAAGTGATTTTTTTTCTAGTAATTGTGATACAACTTCAGAACCTATGAAACCAGCTCCTCCAGTAACTAGTATTCTCTTATTCTTAAGATTCATTTTGAAATTTTCAATAGTTTGTCTCTTTTATTTCTTAAGAATTCTCTTTAATAATAGTAATATCCTTAAGGAATTGAATTTTGGTTATAATATGGAATTAGATGGGAAAAGAATTCTTGTTACGGGAGGAAATGGGTTTCTTGGAAAACGTGTTGTGAAGAATTTAGAAAATAATGGAGTGAGCAATGTATTTGTTCCATCCTCACGTGATTATGATTTAAGAAATGTAGATAATTGTAAAAAAGTGGTAGAAAATGTTGACATAGTTTTTCATCTTGCAGCTCATGTAGGCGGAATTGGATTAAACAGGGAAAAACCAGGTGAGTTATTTTATGATAATTTGATTATGGGTACGCAATTACTGCACGAAGCAAAAATTGTAGGAGTAGAAAAATTCATTGCTCTTGGAACTATATGCAGTTATCCAAAATTCACTCAAGTTCCTTTTTTAGAAGAAAACATCTGGGAAGGTTATCCTGAAGAAACAAATGCGCCGTATGGTTTAGCAAAAAAAATGTTATTGGTACAATCTAAAGCATATCGTGAACAGTATGATTTTAAATCAATTGTAGTCATTCCTACAAATCTTTATGGGCCAGACGATAATTTTGATCCATCAAGCTCACATGTCATTCCAGCTTTGATTTTGAAAATTTTTAATGCTAAAAAAAATGACTTAAAACAGATTGAAGTATGGGGAGATGGCACTCCAACTAGAGATTTTCTATTTGTAGATGATGCTGCAAGAGGAATTGTTGATGCTGCAAGAAATTATGATGATGATGTTCCCTTAAACCTCGGATCATCAGAGGAGATATCTATTAGTTATTTGGCGAAGCAGATTTGTAAGATTCTAGATTATGAGGGAGAGATTGTATGGAATGAATCAAAACCAAATGGCCAGCCAAGAAGATGTGTAAGTTTTGATCGTGCAAAAGGAAAAATAAATTTTCAACCTAAAACAAGTTTTGATGAGGGATTAAAACAAACAATAGATTGGTTTGTGAGTTCTCAAAATTAGGATTTCTTCTGGTGTTTTGATGGAAATTTATATTATTATAGAATCTTTCCACAATTTATGACAACTTCTGTAATTATTCCAACGAAAAACGAAGTGGTTGGAGTAAGAGAAATCTTAACAAAAATAGATCGTGCATGGGCAGAAGAATGGTTCTTAATTGATGGAAACTCAACTGATGGAACAATACAAGAAGCAGAGAATCTTGGTTTTGAAGTAATTCAACAAACTGGCAAGGGTCTAAGTAATGCATATCGTGAAGGTGTTAATCATGCATCTGGAGAAAATATATTATTTTTTAGTCCTGATGGAAATGCAGAACCAAACGATATTCCAAAATTAATTAAAAAAATGGTAGATGGAAATTATGACATAGTACAGATTTCTAGATTTGGAAAGGAAGGGATTAGTGAAGATGATACTATAATCACTGCTTTTGGAAACAGAATGTTTACATTCTTAGTAAATGTTTTTTTTGGTGGAAAACTAACTGATTCCTTATTTGGCTTCAAAATTATCAAAAAAGATGTTTTTATTAATCTAAATTTAGATGGGGAATTTTTGACATTAGAGCAACAGATGAGTATTAAATCATGCAAATACAATTTAAAAACTGCAGAAATTGACGGAAGAGAACCAAAGAGAATTGGTGGCGAAGCAAAAATGAAACCATTAGAAACAGGATATGCCTTAAGTAAACAAATCATAAAGGAATTCATCAAGTGGTAACATAATGGAACGTGTAAAAAATCCAAAATGGGACAATCTTTATGATCCAAAAGACAAATCGTTTTTTTCAAAATTTGAAGAATTTTTAATAAACAATTACTTTTCAAAGATTTTTACTCGTTCAATTTTAAAAGCATCAAAATCTAAATCTGGTAAAATTTTTGAACCTGGTTCAGGAGGCGGAATGGCTAGCGCAACTTTAGCTAAACAAGGATTTGAATTAACTTGCATGGACCTTTCTAAAAATGCTTTAGTGAAAAATCAATCATTATTTAGAGAGCAATCATTAGATGGAAAATATATTCTAGGTGACATTTTCCATCTTCCAATATCAGACGATAAGTTTGATATTGTTTTTAATCAGGGAGTAATGGAACATTTTAGATTAGAAGGGATGAATCCATCTGTAGCAGTAAATGAAATGTTTAGAATTGTGAAAAAAAATGGAACATTAATTATTTTTGTTCCAGCATACTATTCTCCACTGTTTTTTATCTATAAGATAATGAAGGGTTTGAATTTAATAGATAAATATTGGCCTTATGCAGATCAAGATTTTCTACATAAACATGAGTTATTTAATATGATGAAAGAAACAGGTGCAAAGGAGATTAAAATTAAAAGAGTATGGTCTTCGTTTTTCTTCTCATTGATTGGATATTGTAAAAAAACTGATTAGCATATGAGTCAAAAAATTCTTGAATCAAAATTTCTTACAGAAAGAAAATACATTTCACTATATCTTACAAGTATCATAATTATTTCATTATCTTTAAAATTATACACAGTTGATTTTACACTTCCAATAACTAGTGATGGACTAGCATATTTGGTAAATGCTGTAGCTCATGTGAATGGAGATTTTTCTCAACATCCTCATAGAAGTACTGGATGGTCATTATTTCTTTATCCATTTTTTTCTCTAGTCGATTCAAATGATATTCTTGTTTATTCAAATATTTCTAGAATAATTGGAATGTCAATTTCATTGGTCACTATTCCTATTGTTTACTGTTTAGGAAGAAAATTCTTTAATGAGAAATATTCTTTAGTGGTTGCTTGTCTTTTTGCATTTGAACCTCATCTTAACTATAATTCAGGATTTGGGTTAACTGAACCGCTATACCATTTATTCACTTTGATTGCATTTTATTTTCTTTTTAATGAAAAATCAAAATTTATAATTATTTCATTAGTTTTTGCTTCATTTGTTTGGTGGACAAGATTTAATGGAATTACAGTATTGATCATAATTACAATTATTTTCTTTTTAACCCAAAAAAAGGACTTTAATACAATTCGGAATTTTTCAATAGGTCTTTTTTTATTTTTGATAATTATAGCCCCAATGTTAATTCAAAGAGCAGATCAGTATGGAGATCCATTATATTTTGGGTATAGTGGGAAGGTTTTTTCAGGTTCATATGAACAATTAACAAGTATTCAAGTTAGAGAGAATCCTACAACAGCATCAGAGTACATAGAACAAAATGGAATTTTCCAATTCTTAGAGAATTTTATTGTAAATGGAATGTTTAATGTGTACTCAACCTTGTCTAGAATTTTATTTCCGTATTTGATAATTTTATTACCCATAGGAATATTTTTCTCATTCAGAGCATTTGATCAAAAACCAAAATTTGTAAAAATTAACTGGTTGATTATCATATTATCATCATTATCTTTAATTCTAACATTTGCAATTATATCTGAAAAACGGTATTTGTATTACATTTTTCCATTTTTAATAATTTTTGCGACAATTCCGATACAGAGATTTATTAATTTTGGTCTTAGTACATTTTCATTTTCAAAAAAACAGAAAAATATTTCATTAATTATTATTATTTTCATTATTCTAATTCTTTCAATTTGGTTTACAGCTAGATATGATAGACCTGATTTAGAATTAGAAAATGAAAAAATTGAATTTTCAAAATATGCAATAAATAATTTGTCAGGTAATTTACAACGAGAGATGGGATATACATTTGATTATTATACATTAATGTTAATTGACAATCCGAAAGGTAATTTTAAAAATTGTAAAGTTAATTTTGTTAGTGATTATTGCGGAGTAGACACTAGTAAAATGGTGAAAAGAATAAATGTTACAGGGAGTTCTTTGGAAGAAATAGTTTTAACAGGTAAAAAATATGATCTCAAGTACATATTAAGTAATGAAAAATTAGATGATATTGGTTATCATGAATTTTTAGATGAAATTTATTTTACAGATAAGAACTATGACTATCTTACAAAAATATTTGATTCAAATGATCACGGTTATAAAAAATTAAAATTTAAAATATATGAAATAGATTATGATAAATTCGAAGAGGTTTTCGTAGAGAAACAATTAAACAAATAGCATTCTAATCAGACAGTAATAAGAGATATAGATGATTCATAGATTAGAAATTTGACAGATTTTGGTATTAAATATTCTAGTCATTTCTGATGTTGGTAATTATTTTAAAACAGTTAGTAAATATGTCAAAAATTCAAAAATTCATATAATTAATTTCCCAAAAGATGGAGCAGGTATCTACACATATGATGAAAATTATGAATTGTTTGAAAATTATAAAGTAACTGATCAAGTAAATAAAATAAAAAAAATTCAAGATGATTTTGATTTAGCAGTCGTAATGGGGGCAGGCGAAAGAATCGCATATCTTGCAGATTTGAATTACATCACATATTACGTTGGTAGAGATATAGATGCGCCAAGATTTATTAAAAATTCTAAAGAATCATGGTATAAGGAACCACTTCATAAATTAAATTTCTTTGAAAGAAGATTTTATAAAAAAACATTCGATTCAGCGCTAGTTCATGTTGCACCAACATGGGTTTTTGAACATTTAAGGAAATATCCAGGAAATAACATAAAAATGGATTTGAAACCAATTGATTTAACATTATTTGATGATTGTGTTAAACCAATTGAAAAGAAGAAAGAGAAATTTACATTTTTTTGTCCACAAAGAATGGGAATTCCAAAAGGCACAGATATTTTATGGAATGCATTAAAATTTTGTAAATCAGATTTTGAGATTTTACAAGTTGATTGGAGAGATGCGGGAACTAATGAGGAAGATCATAGTTCATTAAATTTAAGGAATAACTTGCCTAAACAAGTAAAATTAATTCCAATGATTAAACGAAAAGAAATGCCAAGATATTATCAATGGTGTGATGCAGTAATAGGTAATTTAAGAATTGGTAGTTTTGAATATGTCGAATTAGAGGCTGTAATGTGTAAAAAACCTGTAATTAATTTTACAGATAAAAAAATTAGTATAATTCTAGATGGTAAAGAAATTAAATCACCTTTCATTCCAGAAGATAATGATCTAAAAAGTATAGCAAAAATTATTGATGAATTCGTAGAATCAAAAAATTTTAGAGAGAATATTTTAGAAAAAGAATATGAATTTGTACAAAATATTTCAGATCCTATAAAAGCTGGAGAATGGTGGGATTCATTATTTGAAAAAATTATAAAAGAAAATTCTTCAATTAGTAAAAAATCATCAAAAATTTTATTGAAATTTAGAATGTTAAATTTCTTAATTGCAAATAGATTATATTATAAAAAATTTAAAACAATTATTCACGATAGGCATGACACGTAAAGCCTGAATAATTTTCTTTGATTAATTTTGGCGATAAATTGAACTCAGAACACCATTCCCTGATTTCTGTTTCTGTATGTCTCCACGAATATTTTGGATAATACCAATCAAAATTTTCCATATTAGATTCATAAAATCCCATAGATTCTTTCCAAAATAATTTAAAGATGTTTTGATAAATGAATCGTTGTAAATCATATTCACCTTTTTTAAATCCAAGTAGAGGAACATCTTCAGGAATAGTTATGTTGATTTTTTGATTATGTAAAGACTCAGCCAATTTTGTAATTGATTTGTTTGCTTCAAACGCTTCGTCTGGAGACATATTAGAAATTAGGTTTCGAATATAATCATCAGAAAATTCACGTAGAGGTGTCTTTACTTTATAGATGTAGAAAATTATTAACCCGCCTTTTTTGAGTTTTGGATAGACACTTTTTAGTGCATTTTTTGTACTTGGCGTATGATGTAAAACACCATTGCTAACTATCACGTCAAACGATTCATCAGGATATGGCAAATGATGTAAATCAGAATGTGAAAGTATTGGATTTTCCACGGAATTAGTTAGTGTATTTTTTGCTCTATAAACTCCATTACCTATATCAACACCATGAAATTCTTTTGCTCTAGGAGCCCATAATCTAGATGAAGCTCCACTTCCAACACCAACATCTAATACAATCTTATCATTAAACAGAGATAGATCATCATCGGTCAAATCCATTGTTTCAATAACATCTTTTTTTATGTCATCGTCAGAAAATTTATCAGGTTGACCAAAGTTACTCTCAGTCCATTGATACGAAAAACATTTTTCAATATCATATTGTGGATCGTCTGAATTTTCTTTTACAAATTTTGGAACACCGTTAATTATTGGATATTTTGTATCATTGTGGATTAGATATGTGTCAGTTTCTTCTAAAGATTCATTTGTAAAAGGATCAACCCAAGAAACGATTTTCATTTAGTTTCAATGTAGAAAATGTCAATATTAACTTATAAAATAAAACGATGTGCATAAAATGCTTCACACATATTCTTTCCAACTTCCTGACCTCGATATTTTGCTTGATTTTTGATACTATCAGCATCTCTTCCACCAGGTCTAACTTGTGATGTATATTTTAAGAAAGCATCTATTTTTTTGTCAATTACATCATCAATCTCTACAAAGAAATTTGGTTCAAACACACCAGCAGAAGACCAACGACTATGTTCTGGTGCTTCATAGGATAAAACAACATTAGAAACGGGAGTGCTTATTGGTCGAAGTGCAGCAATACATGCATGATGAACATGAACATGATCCTGATGGTGTGAAAATATAGTAGGTATTGCAACCATCGTAGGAGCAATTTTTTCTAGAGATACTTTGCTTGTACTTTCAATAATTTCTATAAGAGAATGTAATGGTTTTGCATCAAGATCTCTATTACCGTCTGGAGTTGTGTGTACAAGATGATAATCATCAACATCTAAAATATTCATAGCATTTTTTACTTCATTTTTTCTTTTTTCTTGAGATTCAATTGTATCATCTTTTTCAAATCCAAGATTAAATATCAAAACATATACTTTGCCACCAGATTTTTTTATTTTTGAAATTAATCCTCCACAACCTAAAACTTCATCATCACTATGAGGAGCAATTACAAGTAATCTTTCATCTTGAAAATTATTCATTGATGGTATATTTTTAACATAATATTTAGTCGTTTGTGAGAAATTATTTGTAAAAAAATGATTATTTTTTCATTATCATTACCATGAAGCTATATCTGAAATAATTAGATAAATTGATTTCTTGGATTATTTCAAAAGAATCATGAAAATTATCTAAAATATTTTGAATAATTTTTTTTGGGATTTTAAACTGATTAGATTTAAAATTAATTATTAGTATAATGAAACCATTTTTCTTTAAGACTGATTTTAATTGATTAATCATATCAATTGATTTGTCATTTTCATTTAGGTCCAAGTATGCCATATCAACAAGATCACGCATGTTTTGAGAATTATTTTTAAAATGATTTTGGGTGTATATTTCTCCAATAGAGATAATTTCGCTCAATTCATACAAAACTTGATTTGAATAATCATCGATTATGAAAATGTTTGATGATGGAGTAATAGGGAATAATTCTAATCCATTAAATAAACAAGAGATTAATTTACTCGTATATGGATTACATGGGATTATTTTATCTTTAGAAGATCCTTCTGTTTTTTTAATTTTTAAAAATAACTTTTTTTGCCCATTATAGTTTTCCCATAATAAATTTGAATTAATGTCTCCCAACAATTAAAAAAATTGTTAAAACAATATATCAATTACGTCTAAATGGTTAATTAAAAATTATTTTTTATGAAAAATAGAGTTACCAACTGAATGTTTTCCCAAGTAGATCATATAATTTTAGATTATGAGGCGTATAGAAATCTGTCAAAAGTTTTTTAGAAGAATTATCCATGGCGCTATATTGACCAACATTGATTTTTGATAAATTAGGTATTTGGAATGGCTGAAGATCAAGAAATTTAAAGACGTGATCTAGTGTTTCTTGAGTTGTATTTTTCAATTTTTCAGAATCAACTATAAAAAATTGTTTTTTTGGGAATATTTCAAACCAGTGTTTTAGATAGTCAAAATATATTCCATGACGAATTAAATTATGCATCACATGGTTGGCAAAATCAGGATCTTTTGCATTTAACTCAGGATATTTTTTTAATAATTCAATTCTTTTAAGTTCAGATTTAATGGTTTTTTCAAATGAAGTAGTATATTCATGAAAAGCAAATTGTTGGGAATATGTTGAATAGACTTTTTCAACAGGATTTCTTAAAATAACAATCAATTTAACATTTGGAATTAATTCAAAAATTCTTTTTGGAACATTGTTATTGTACATGTAAGTCGAGGTATATTCACCAGTCAAAAATTTCTTTTTTGTTTTTGATTCAAAAAATTTTTTTGTAAAAATAGTTGGAAAATGAGATTTGTACCAACTGGTTTTATCACTAATCATGTGTTCAAAGAAATGCAGATCAGCAATATTTTCATTATTTTTTGTTGATGCAGGAAAGATTGATGGGTGTTGTATTAAATAATTGTAAAGTGATGTAGTTCCTGCACGGCCAGCTCCAATAATAATAAAATTTGGCAAAACACGCAAGTTGGAAGTTAGAGTTTGATAAGATTTTTTTAGAGAGAATCTGTAAGGATTAAGTTCTGGGTGTGACAATAACCAGAGTTTTAATTTATTTTTTAGATTAGAATTTTCCAAAATATTTCATGTACTATAATTTTGCAATTTCTTTTTTAAGATAATCAAGATCGAGATTATTTGTGAACTTGCGTTCATCTGAAAAAGTAATTATTTCATCATATAACTTTTGTATATCATTTATGTCACGTTCAGATAATGATTCATTTTTTGATAATTTCATTAACATAGAAATTAGTTTTAGATTTAGTTTAAGATTTATTTCTCCGTTTACTGTATTACGTCTTTGATAGGGATTACTTTCAATTAAAACATCAACTTCAGATTTAAAGGCTTTAGTTCTTTTGAAGTGAACATATCCAATTAAAATTAAAAGTGGAATACCTATTGAAACTATGATTAAGACATATTGTTCAAAAGAAGGAAAAATTGACTTTAATTCCGGATAATTGTCAATGGCTAAGAAGTAGGTTACAGTTAATGTGTTAATTGCCGCTAAAATAAATGCAAAATATGTGGACCACCCAGTTCTAAAATAGTACCATGCCCTAAACCCAACAGTATTTTTATCCACAAAACGACTTGATCTGATAATATATCAATTTCACTATTACTTAAAAATAATACAATTGTAAAACAATATTTAAAATGATAATCGATGACGAAGATCATTGAAAACAAATATTGTGTTTTTTTTAATTGATGGTCTCAGATATGACCAAATTCATGGTGAGCAAAAAGAATCTTTTACACCAAATATTGATTCATTAATTAAGAAAGGGACATTTTTTAAAAACTCGTATTCATGTGCAGATGGGACGATATTATCTCTAAATACAATTTTTAATTCTGTATTTTCATGTAGAACTGATAATAAAGCAAAAAAAATTCTATTAGAAAAAAATAATATTTTTGAGATTTTGAAAAAATCAGATTATGAGTTATATGGATTAGTACCTAGAATGAAAATTTATGAGCCACTAACAAAAATTTTCAAGAATGACGAATCAACATACGATTGGATAAATGAGAATGAATCACTTCAAAGTACATTATATCCAAAAATTTCTAAATTAATTAAAAAAACCAATGATTCAACGTTAAGTTTTTCCTATATTCACCTATTAGATCTACATCCACTAAGAGAAGGTGGCATTCCAAAGGGATTAGAAAAATTTCACGATGAGAAATTTGGAACAAATAATTATAGTAAAACCGTATCAAGTATTGATACAGTATTAGGAGAGATTTTTAATCAGATTAATCTCTCAAATACAATAGTCATTTTAACATCAGATCATGGGGAAAGAATTCCTTTTGAAAATATCACCAATACTGACTTTGAACCAAAATTTGATTCAGCAAAAAAAATAGGTAGAAAATTACTACCGAAGCAGACTCACAATATCTCAGGTAAAGTTTTATCAAAGATTTCTAAATCTATCAAAGAAAAGAAAATCCAGGAAAGTTCTTTAAATTTGACAGATTATCAAAAACGTTCTAGAGATCCATATTTTACATTATCATTGAATGATGAATTATTGCATGTTCCATTACTTTTTGTTGGAAAAAATATTCGAAAAAAAATGAAAAGTAATTTTATTCGTCATGTAGATCTATATCCAACTATTTTAGATTTAATTAGTTTGGAATATGATAAGGAAAATATTGATGGAGTAAGTTTTTTTCCATTTGAAAATGAAAGTAGAAATAAAGAATTATTTTCATATTTACACACTATGCCGTATGAGAAACCACATCCAAAAGATTCAGTTGGAATTAGAACTGAAAAATACAAATATTTTCGTTCAGAACATTCAAAAAATGATGCTTATTTTTATGATGTAATTAACGACCCATTTGAAAACAATAACATCATCGATAAAGAATCAGAATTGATTGAGAGATTTGAAGAGATTATAGAAAGTCTTGAAAAAAGAAAAATAATTTCAAATGAATCTGACATTTCTAGTGAAGAAGAAGCAATGATAAGAGAAGAACTGAAGAAACTTGGATATTCCTAATAGTCTGTTTCATTAGTCATATTTTTAATTAGTCAATTTACGGTATAATTAATGAGTAATTCTAATGATTTGATCAGTTTAATGGAATCAAAATCAATTCTAAAAGTTGGAGGTGCTTTTGATGCCATGTCAGCAAAATTAGTAGAAATTCAAAATTTCGATGCTATTTGGGCAGGTAGTTTTGCAATTTCTGCTACACATGCATTACCAGATGCCAGCATTTTGACAATGACCGAATTTTTACATGTTGCACAAAATATGACTGAAGCTTGCAATATACCAGTCATTGCAGATTGTGATACAGGTTTTGGTGGACCTGGGAATGTGAGTCACTTAGTAAAAAAATATGAAAAAGCAGGAGTTGCAGGAATATCTATCGAAGATAAGACATTTCCAAAAGAAAATAGCCTTCTAGAAAAGAGTAACCAAGATCTAATTAGTGAAAAAGAATTTGTTGCAAAAATAATTGCAGCGAGAGAAGCAAAAGAAAATAAGAATTTTTTGTTAATTGCAAGGACTGAAGCATTAATTGCAGAAAAAGGCATGGAAGAGGCAAAAAAAAGAGCAACAGCTTATGAAAAAGCGGGGGCAGATGCAATTTTAATTCATTCGAAGAAAAAATCTCCGGACGAGGTTTTTGAATTTGCGGATTCATGGGAAGGAGATATTCCTCTAGTTGTAGTACCAACAACATATCCAACTGTGAAAATTGATGATTTAGTTTCACATAAAATTAAAATGGTCATTTATGCAAATCAAACGCTTAGATCCGCATATTCATCAATGGTTGATGCGCTTAAAAAAGTCCAAAATGATGATTTAGAAAAACTAGAAGAAGAGATTGTGCCTATGAAAAAAATTTTTGAATTACAGAAGATGTATGATATTAAAGAAGAAGAAAGAGAGATCAAAGAAGAATTACGAAAAATGGGTTATATGGATTGAAGGAAGATACACAAAGGAAAGTATTTAATTATTTTTTAAAAAATAAAATTGAAAATTTTATTGGAGTTCCTGACTCGACTCTGAAAAACTTCATTGATGAAGGAATTAAGAAAAAGAAAGTGATTATCACAACAAGAGAAGAGGAAGCAATTGGAATTGCATGTGGTATGCAATTATCAAATAGTCCATCTCTGGTTTTTATGCAAAATGCAGGATTTGCAAATTCAATTAGCACAATTGCATCACTAGTAGATATGTATGAAATTCCAATAATTTTTTTAGTTGGATGGAGAGGATATTTAAAAACAGACGCACCAGAACATTTGAAGGTTGGAAGTATACAAAATAATCTATTCCAAGCATTAGGGTTAAAAACTAAAATTCTCAAAGATGAAAATTGGAAAAGCTGCTGCGAATGGGCAATAAAGAAAAATAAAAAAAATGAATCATGTGCAATAGTTGTAAGGAGATTAAAAGATGAATAGAAAAGAAGCAATTCAGATTATTGTAGAATACATAAAAGACAATCCAATAATCTCAGCAAATGGTTTCATAAGTAGAGAGTTGTTTAATACTTTTGAAAAAAGTAGTAACTTCTACATGATTGGATCAATGGGATTAGCATCATCAATTGGTTTGGGAGTAGCATTAAAGAATACAAAGAAGAAAGTATATGTTTTTGATGGAGATGGAAACATACTAATGAATCTAGGCTCTATGACAACAATTGGTAAACTTAAACCAAAAAATTTGATACACATAATTTTTGACAATCAAATTCATGAGTCGACGGGAGGCCAATATACAAATTCTAATAATATTAAACTTGAAAAAATTGCTCAATCTACAAATTACAAAACGTTTGTTGCAAAAAATGAAAAAGAGCTTAAAAATAGAATTGAAAAAATAGGGTTTGAAAAAGGTCCAATTTTATTAAAAATTGAAATTGGAAGAACAAATAAAGTGGGAAAGAGAATAAATATCAAACCAACACAAATCAAATCTAGATTTCAAGAATCATTAATTTCCTAGAAAAGATAGAAATATTTTTAATATGAAAACTAGATGAGGATTTGTTAATGAATTCTGATAAAGGTAATGCAGTTGTTTTTAACGGTGCAAAATTACCATTAGAAAAAAAAGAATTTCCTGTTCCAGATAAATCAGAAAATGATGAAGCATTAGTGGAGATAACTTTGTCAACAGTTTGTGGTTCGGATGTACATACATGGTTGGGTCACAGACCATTTCCAACTCCATGTATATTGGGTCACGAAATGATAGGGAAAATAGTCAAGATGGGACAACTAGATACGGACTATACTGGTCAAAAACTTGCCGTAGGAGATAGAATAGTTTGGTCCATGACAGTCGGTTGTGGAGAATGTTTCTTTTGTAAGAAAAAACTTCCACAGAAATGTACGAAGATGTTCAAGTATGGACATGTAGAAAGTGATCATGAACCACATTTTACTGGGGGTTTTGCAAAGTATGTGCAGCTAAAAAAAGGCAGTTATATTTTCAAGGTTCCTGAAGAGTTAAGCGATGAAGAGGTTGCACCATTGATGTGTGCAGCGTCAACAGTCACCAGTGGATTAGATTATGGAGACTTTGATGAATGTGATTATGTAGTAATTCAAGGGTGTGGTGCGCTGGGAATGTACGCATGTGCATTTACAAAACAATTAGGTGCAAAAAAGGTAATTGCTATAGATCTTATGAATGATAGATTAGAATTAGCAAAACAATTTGGTGCAGACTATACGATAAATACAAACAAGATTGGAGATAATCTTTTAGATGAGATTATGAAGATTACAGAAAATAAAGGTGCAGATGTAATAATCGAAATGACTGGAGATCCATCCGTAATAAAAGATGGAATACAAATGAGTAGAATTGGTGGCACATACATTTTGCTAGGAGCAATTTATCCAAATAATCATGTTACAGTAGACAGTTCAGATATAATTACAAAATGCTTGAAGATAGTTGGAATGCATAACTATCATCCAACACATCTTAAAACAGCTATTGAATTGGTACTAAAAAGTAGAGACAAATATCCATACAAAAAATTAGTTGGGCCAAGTTTTGATTTTTCTGCAGAAGGATTAGAAGATGCGTTCAAATCTCTTGATTCTAAACAATCACTCAGACCAGCAATAAATCCAAACTGACTCATGCAAGGCGTAATTTTAGCTGCTGGCAAAGGCACAAGAATGGGGAAAATTGATAGTCCAAAATGCTTACTAGAGATTAATCAAATACCAATAATCAAATACCAGATAGAGTCTTTTAGAAAAAATGGAATAAAAGACATACATGTTGTTACAGGTTACAAATCAGAAATGATTCATGATTTGTTACATGACGAAGTGGAATATATTCATAATACAAGATTTGATGAAATGAATAATATCTACTCAGTTTGGCTAGCACTACAAAAATTACATGGAGATTTTGTATGTGTTTATGGAGATTTAATTTTTGATGAGAAAATTCTTGAGAAATGTTTGAAAATGGAAACTGATATTTGTTTGATGGTAGAATCAAACACACGTCCAGAAACAATGAAAGTAAAGATTGAGAATAATAAAATTGTTGCAGTTAACAAAAACATCGAACATGATATTGCAGATGGGAACTTTATAGGAATGGCAAAATTTTCAAATAATTCATCAAGGAAATTATTTGATGAAATTGACAAACTCATCAAGACAAATGTTGATGGATATTATACATTAGGTATTGAAAGATTAATTGGAAAAAATATTGATGTAGGCTGTGAATTTACGAATGAACTAAAATGGATGGATATGGATGATGATGAAGAGTTTAAAGAAGCACAAAAAATTTTTGCTGATGAGAGGAGTATTAACTAATGTGTGGGATTTGTGGGATTACATGGTCTGATAGAGATTTAATTAAACTAATGGGAAATGCATGTAAGCATAGAGGACCAGAACAAGAAGGATTCTATTTAGATGACAATGTATCGTTATGTTGTGAAAGATTACGAGTTATGGATTTACGAGATGTTGGTGGACAACCAATTCATAACGAGGATGAAAAAGTTTGGGCTATACAAAATGGTGAGATATACAATTTCAAAGAATTAAGAAATGCGTTGGAGAAGAAAGATCATAAATTTTATTCCAATACAGATACAGAAGTTTTAGTTCATTTGTATGAAGAATATGGAGAGAATTTTGTGGACTATCTTGATGGAATGTTTGCATGCGCAATATGGGATTTAAAAAATAAAAAATTAATTATTGCGAGAGATAGATTAGGTGTTAAACCACTATATTATTGGTTCAATAATGAAACACTCCTCTTTGCTTCAGAAATAAAATCAATTTTACAATACGAGGAAGTGAAACGTGAGCTAAATTTTCAGGGACTATCTCAATTTATCATGTATGCATATTCCATCGATGGACAAACATTACTAAATAACATTAATGAATTATTACCAGGTCATAGACTGATATTTGATTTTAATGATAAATCAATTAAGATCAATAAATTTTGGGAATTAACTTTTACAAAAAATGAATATACAGAAAATGAAAATTTAGAGAAAGTCAAAAAATTATTAGAAAATTCAATAGATAAAAGAAAAGTTAGTGATGCACCATTAGGCGCCCTATTATCAGGAGGCCTTGATTCTAGCATAATGGTAGCAGTTTTGAGTAGACTGTCAGATCATCCTATTCAGACATTTACGACAGGTTTTGGAAATGAACTTGATGAATATAATGAAGCAAAAATTGTTGCAGAACATTGCAATACAGATCACAGAGAAATTTTAATTGATTTTTCTGATTTGTCTAAATCACTTCCAAAGATATTATGGCATATGGAATTACCATACGGCCGACCATCAATATTGTCAAATTATATGGCATCAAGAGAGATTAAGAAATTTGTCACTGTTGCCTATACTGGTGAAGGTTCTGATGAATTATTTGGCGGATATAATAGATATTTACCATTTGCAAAAGATGAATCATATTTTCAAAAAACTAATGATTACGAGTCTGTAACATCTGGTTTTTTTAAAGAAAAAGAATCAAGAGAAAAAATCTTTTCTGAAAAAACTTTATTTCATTTAAAAAATAATAATCACCCTTCACAAGCATTTAAACAAATTTTAGAAAGTAATGTAAATCAAAGTACACTAAATAATGTTTTATTTTTTGAATTAAAAACAGAGATACCTGGCGCTCAAACATGGAGAATAGATCGGGCCAGTTCAGCACATGCAGTAGAACTAAGAGAACCATTTTTGGACCATGAGTTAGTTTCTTTTGTATCATCAGTTCCATCCTCATTAAAAATTAAAACAAACGGAGAAATTAGAAAAAAGTACATACTGCAAAAGATTGCAAGAGAATATCTACCTAATGAAATTGTTGAAAGAAAAAAATTTCCTTGGGGAATTCCATATTATGATTTTTTTCAGAAAGAATTTTTCCCTATAGCAGAATGTGTTATGAATAAAGCAGAAATATCTAAACGAACTTTTCTTAATCAGAAAAATGATTCAATAAAAAAATTATTTAATGATGCATTAAATTCATCCCAAAATAAGATAAAATCTAAAAATATAGAAATTAATGATAGAGTGTTAAGACAGATCATGTTTCTTTTTAATTTAGAAATATGGTATCAATTGTTTATTGAAAATAATGAATTTGATAATCCAAACCTTGCTCTTGATAAATTTATGTGATAGGAAAATATTTTTGAGATTTGTAAAATAAAGATTGTTAAATGCCAGGTGATGTATCAATATTGAATTTTTTTAGATAATCAAACAAGATGTTCTTATAATCCAGCATTTCAATATTATTTTCATCGAAAATATTATTATTTTCACTAGGATCTTTCTCTAAATCATAGAATTCAAATGTGTTTGGAGTCATGTTAAAAATTATTTTCTTTTGATTTTTTCTTACACAAAAAACATTATGTTTTTTTGGAGAAGGCCAAAATCCATAAAGACCTCCAGTTTCTGCAAATAATTCTCTTTCAACAGTATCTCTTTTTTCTACAATATCCCACAAATCTTTTGCAGGAATTTCTATTGATTTATTTTGTAAATTAATATTTGCAAAATTTGTTATTGTTGGAAATATGTCAATAGTTCTACACTGTTGTTTCACTTCTTGAGGAGAAATTCCAGGGATTTTAATAATGCAAAATACATCTAGTGTGTAATCATACAGGTAGACTCCATAAAATCTCTCTCCTTTTCTTTCCCCCAAACTTGTGCCATGATCGGAAAATAATATCAAAATTGTTTTTTTATCTATCTGTAATTTTTTAAGAACTTCTAAAATTTTACCTACATATTTGTCACAATCAGGCATATACGAATCATATCTCTTTTCATTCTGTTCTTGATTTGAATAATAGTCATCATCATTATTTTTTGGATCATATTTTTTCATTACATCTTGAACTAGATGTTTATGTTGTTCATTATATTGTAAGAAGAGGAAAAATTTTTCATTTTTAGACAGACGTGAGATAATATCTTCATGTCTTTGTTGAAAATCAATATCATTTTCATCATAAATATTGAATTCATCAAATCCTTTTTCAGGCAATAGAGTTTTGTTTGCAATATCACAGCAAGTATAGTAATTTTGTTCTTGTAAGAGTTCTGTTAAAGTTGTTATTTCATCTTTTTTGAATCTAAACATATGGTAATATGCGTCAACACCATTTTGACATGCCTGCATTCCAGAAAAAATTGCATGGTGTGAAGCAAGTGTATATGGAGAAACAGTAAACATATTAGAAAAATACGTGCTATTTTCTATTAATTTTCTAATATTTTCAGATAGATGAATTTTATCATGTCGCATTCCATCTAAACTAATTAAAATTATATTAAAATCAGAAAGGCTTTGAGTCATTTTATTGAAATAATATTACTATGAATCTTATTTATCTTATGATATATTCAAGTCATAGTATAGATCATCAGTATCTTTTATAAAATAAAAATTTTTGAGAGATATATGCTATTAGTATCTCAGAATGCTGGAAGTTATGATATCAAACTTCCAAAAGATGCAGTATTTCGAATAAATTTAGCATGGTGTAACAGTATAACCGAATTAGAAGAAAAATTATCTAAAAATAAAGAATCTGATTTTTTTATTGATCTACCTGTAGGCAGAATAAAACCTCCAAATAATAGATATTCACTTAATGACATAATACAAATTCTAGAGGCAAACAGTAATGTGAAATATTTTGCAGTTTCAAATGTAGAGGGAAAAAGTGACTTGGAAGAATTCTTGGAGAGATTACCAGATACAATCAATATTGTTCCTAAAATTGAGAGTCCTAAGGCAGTTTTGAGCATAGATGAAATCTGTAGTTCACTTAAGACACAAAAGAAGATTGTTATGCTTGATCATGACGATTTATTTTCAGCAATTATTAGAAACAATGAAGATAAAGAAAATTTTCAAAAATATATTAAGAAATTAGTTGATTACTGTCAAAATAATGATGTTTTATTATTAAGAACAGTAGGAGTTGTGTTTAGTGATGATGAAAAAAGAACTACACAATATCAAAAATAATTTGAATTGTTTTGGAAAAGAAATTCAAATTATTAGTTATAGGTAATAAAGAACGATTTATTCATTTAGAAAAATTTCTATTTGAATTAAATAAAAAAGGAATAGAAACAAAATTAATTTATGATTTAGATTACGTTAACAAGTTTTTTGAGCCAAATTTGATTAAGAAGTTTTCAAAGAAAAAGAAATTTGAACAGATATTGAAGACATTCAATCCCACGGTAATACTATTAGATAGGATTTCAAGGATTGCAGAAGAGATTATTGATAAAAAAATCCCATTATGGGTTTTGATGAGAGGGAATTATTGGGAAGAAGTAATCTGGGCAAAAGAAACAATATACAAAACAAGAAAACAGAGATTATCAGTTAAAAGAAATGAAAAGCTGGCTGATTACTGTTTTAAAAATTCAGAATTAATTTTACCAATTTCCAAATATTTAGAAAATGAAGTCAGAAGGAGATATCCTAAAAAAAAGACAGTTGTTTTTGCAGCAGATGGAAGAGATCCTCAAGATTGGACGAAGATTACAAATTGTGAATTAAAACATCCATGTGTTGGATTAATACAAGGTCTAAACGTATGGGGGAAAACAAGAGAACTTTTAACATTAGACAAAGTGATGAAAGAATTACCTCAAATAACATTCTATCTTGCAGGTGACGGAGCTTATGCTGACAAAGTAATTCCAAAATTAATTAATAATAAAAATTTTGTATGGTTAAAGAATTTGAATTATCCAAATGAAATAAGAAAATTTCTTTCAGAGATTGATGTTTTTTTATTATTATCAGGGTTAGAAGGTTTAGGTCAAGTCATTATAGAATCATTGTTAATGAAGAAACCTACAGTTGCATCAGATATTGGAGGAATCCCTGAATTGATTATTGACAATAAAACAGGACTTTTAGTTGAAAATGGGAATAGTGAAATGATTGTAGAGAAAATTTCCAGATTTTTAGACGATCCCGAATTTGCTAAAAAAATCACCGAACAAGGACACGTATTAGTAAAAAAAGAATTTTCATGGGAGAATATTGCAGATAAGTTTGAGTTAATAGTTAAAGAATTTGAGATGAAAAAAGATGAGTAAAGTTGCAGATGCTAAAAATAGAAGAAAAATCATCCATCCATTTTTAGTTGCAGTTTTTCCAGTTTTAATTATTTATTCACAAAATGTTGGAAGAGTAAATTTTGAAGAAGTTGTTATTCCAATTATTTTTGTATTAATCCTTTCAATTGGATTGTATTATTTTTTAAAAATCATTTTGAAGAATGCATACAAAGCTGCATTAGTTGTAACAATCTTACTGATCATATTGTTTTCCTATGGACACATCTACTACTTACTTAATGATGTATCAATTGATGGTTTTGATGTAGGTAGAAATAGGTATCTCATTCCCATTTTTGGAATAACACTTGTAACATCAATTTTCTTTGTTCTTAGAGCAAAGAAGGTTTTTGACAACGTCACATCAATAATTAATTTCATGTCCGTGATTTTTGTCATTGTGGCTATATCAAATGTAGGGTTTGTAGTTTATGAAATGACAGAGTGTGAAACATGCCCAAAGCAAGCAATGTTTTATGAACGGATTGATTTTTCAAAGTATTTTGAAGAACATAAATTTGTGATTTCAGATGATAACATACCACCTGACGTATACTATCTCATCTTAGATGAGTATGCAAGAAGTGATGCTTTAAGTGATTACCATAATTTTGATAATGATGAATTTACAGAATATTTAGAAAGTAAGGGATTTCATGTAGCTAAAAATAGTTTTACAAATTATCCAATGAGTATACAAGCAATTCCAGCAACTATGAATATGCAATATGTAAATTTTCTAGCTGATGAAATAGGTACAGAAGTTAGAAACTACAAACCATTGAATGAGAAAGATTATGGTTTGTATCCAAATAACATGGTAATTAAAAATTTTAAAGAGATGGATTATAAAATTATAACATTTAATACGTTTGCTCTACATCTTCATGAAAACCCATTAGCAGACGAGAAATTATGTTACAAAACTAAATTTCTTTTTGAAAATAGGATTTTAGATATACTTGGTAGAATATCTATCTTTGGATATTATGTTGAAAGATGGGCAGAGGGAGAACATAGACAAGTAATACTATGTACATTTGAAAAATTACCAGCTGCAAGTAATGTGTTTGAAGAGCCTGTATTTGTCTGGGCACATGTAATGTTGCCACACCCACCATGGGTTTTTGGACCAAATGGAGAAGAAATTACTCCAGGAAAACCATTGCTAATAACAGACAATCCTGAATTTCGTGACAGCGGATGGGAACCAAAAAAACAGTATGTTCAACAAGTAGAATTTGCAAATAAAAAAACTATAGAAGCAATTGAGGGAATTCTTGAACATAATAGTAATTCAATAATAATTATTCAAGGAGATCATGGTACATCGTGGGGTGTAAATTGGGAAGAACCATCAAGAGATGATATTTGGCAAAGAATGAGAAATTTTGATGCAATTTATTTCCCAGATGAAGAAAAACGTCAATATCTAACAGACGACAGAACACTCGTGAATACATTCAGGGTTGTTTTTAATACATATTTCAACAGTGATTATGAAATTTTGGATGATAAGATGTATTGGGGTTACAACAAGAAACCATATATTTTTGAAGATGTTACAGAGGTGATAGCTCATAATGCAATTAAGGAACCTAATTTTTAAAAAAATAAATTAAAATTATCAACAAAGTTTATGTTATAGATTATTGGCAATCCAATGTTGAAATTCAGGAATTTTTTATATTCATCCCTAGCAGTTTTAATGGGAATAGGTCATCTTTCAATTTCAAATGCATTTGCTTATCTGGATCCAGGTAGCGGGACCATAATTATTCAAATGTTAGCTGGTGCATTAATTGGTGCAGGTATTGCATTAAAATTATACTGGCAAAAGCTCAAGATGAGATTCATGAAACAATAAATCAAGAAAAATTATAGATGTTCATCTTCTCTAAGATGTTTAATAATACTGGTTGAAGATATGCCAGGAGTATACGGAATTTCTATAAGAATACCATTATTTTCTTCAAGGAATTTAATGATTTTTTCTCTTTGTGATTTTTGGATGCCAGATTTCCAATCATCACCATGAACAACATAATCTGGTTTAATTTTTTCCAGATTAGGGATATAATCCAAAGAAGTTTGAGGTACGACAGAATCAACACCTTTAATATTTTCAATAATTTTTTTTCTCTGTTCAAATGTAAAAATTGGTTTTCTTTTGTAGCTTTCAGCAGCATCATCGGTTAAGAGACCTATTATGACAGAACCAAGTTTTCTAGCTTCAGTGATAATGTTGATATGCCCATGATGTAAAAAATCAGCAACCATTCCAACATAGACAATTTTTTTTTCGTTCATTTTTGCAGTTGGTTTTTTATTTTTAATATGTATTCTGCTTCTAATTTAGATGAATTTTCGAGATTGAATACTAGCTCATCCCTTATTTTCTGAATTTTAGTTTTCACATTATTATTTTGACATAAATCGTTAATTTTGCTTGGTAAGACTTGTAGATCAGATGGAGATATAATTTCTCCAATTTTATCTCGAATACTGATTTCTATTGGAATTTCAGATAATTCTTCATAATCCGGATTATGAATTTTTTTTGGTACATCGATAAATAAAACAGGCCTTTCCAGTGTAAACGCATATTCAATTGCTGCACCAGACCAATCAGTTATCATTATATCAGATTTTACAAATGAATCAAAATTTGGTATGTTTTCTTCAATTATGAAATTTGAGTGTGAGAGAAACTTTTGACGCAATGTGTTTATTTTTTTCTTAGATTTCTTTTGAGTCATGGGATGTGGACGTAGAACTACCTTAAATCCTGAATTTAATAAAATGTCAATATTTTCATCAATTATAGTTTCGAACAGTCCATCATCACTCCAAGAGGGAGCAATTAAAACCTGAATAGGATTATTTACAGAAACGTGTTTGTCTAACGAGTATTTTTTTATAAGATTATCTAGATGACTGTATCCAGTTGTAATCAAATTTTTTTTATTCAAGTTGTAAAGTTGCTCTCTACTTCTAATTTCATTAACTTGAAATTGACCTATACAAAATATTGAATCATAATTATCAAATGCATTTTTTTTATAAACCAAATGGGTACTTGCGATGGCATGAAACATGTACACATAATGAACTGGATAAACCTTAGATCTTTTTATGAAAGATGTTCCAAAATCAGGCATTGTCATTATTAGAATATTAGCTTTCAAATTTAGAAAAAATTTTGTTCTTATTATTCCCTCACCAATACAAAATGTTTTGATTTTATCATTACTAGTAGTTAGATAAGGATCATCTTTACTAGAGGTTACATAACAAACGGTAATGTTTTTACTAATTAATTCATCAATTAGAGATTTGAAAATAAACATGGAATTCTCATTTTCTGAATAGAAAACAATCTGTTTATCATGAAGTTCAAGATTTTCAAATTTTTTAAGGTCATTCGATTCAGCATTAAAAGAAAATTTTCCAAAATTCATACTTAGGATAATATTATAAAAAATAAATAAGTTCTGAACAAAAATGACGATAAATTATTGCACAATTAGAGTAAACAATGAGGAAAAAAGTATAATTATGATTTGTTGATTGTCGAATAAGGGATTTGAAAGGAATTCATGAGTAATTTAACAAAAAATAATACAAAATCCTTTATCATTCATCCAATTTTATTTTCAGTATATCCAATTATCTTTATTTTTTCACAAAATATTCACTTGTTACCACTTACAGAGATATTTTTGCCAACAATCATAATGATTGTATTAACTAGTGCAACATTATTTATTTTAGGAAAAAAGATTAAAAATAAAAATAAAATTGCGTTATCAATTTCATTACTAGTCATAGTATTCTTTTCATATGGACATGTTTACAATATTTTAAATGAATCAGAATTTGAAGATTCGGAAATAACAAGACACAGATATCTATTGATACCATTTATCATTACAGCTGTTCTTGGAACATCATACTTTCTTAAATCAAAAAAAATTTTTAATAACGCAACTACGATCGCTAATGGAATATCAGTTTCTGTCATAGTGATAATTTCAATTAATATAGCAGGAGATGTTTCTAATGGAAACTTTTTTGGTAATCCAGAAGCAGTCAGAAATGAAACATGGTTTGGTTTTGGTGTACCTCAAGAGAATTTAATTAAAGATGTTTTTTCAAATTCTATTGAAAAAAATTTAGTACAAAATGAAATGAAAACAAATGAGGATTTGCCAGATGTTTACTATATTATTTTAGATGAATATCCAAATAATCAGTCATTAAAAAAATTCTATGGATTTGACAATAATGAATTTCTAATATCCTTAGAAGATTCAGGATTCTATGTTGTCGAAAACAGTCTCAGTAATTATCCAATGACCATTCAATCATTATCTTCGTCATTGAACATGGAATACCTTAACATGTTAACAAAAGATGCAGATATTGATTCACAAAATTATCGCTTGTTAAATGAATTATTAAGTGACAATATTGTCATGGAAAAATTTTCATCATCAGGTTATGAGATAATAAACATGGGATCACTTTGGGGTCCTAATGGTGAATTCAAAAATGCTACAACCAATTTATGTGAATTTAAAGAGATTAATTTTGATTCTTTAATTCGAGAATTATTAGAGAAATCCATGATAAGTTATTTCTATGAGAGGCATTTTGAGCAATTACGACGAGACCAAATAACATGTGAATTTAACGAATTTTCAAACTTGAGTACGAATAATGATCAACCAAAATTTGTTTTTGTACACATCTTGTTACCTCATCCACCATACATTTTTGGACCAAATGGAGAACATGTAACGCCAGGAAACTCGTTGAATTCTGAACCATGGAATGAACGAGTTGCTCACGTAAATCAGATTAAATTTTTAAACAAAAATTTCCTAGAGAAAATAATTCCAGAATTACTTAGTTCAAAAAATAAACCAATAATTATTTTACAAGGTGATACAGGCGGAGGACATTCAATCAATTGGGAAGAACCAACAAATGAAATGGTTTTTGAAAGATTGGCTAACTTGAACGTGATTTATTTTCCTGATTCAGATTATGAAGATCTTTATGAAGACATGACTCCAGTAAATACATTCAGAGTTATTTTTAATAAATTTCTTAATGAAAATTATGAATTGCATGATGATAGAAACTTTTGGAGTGTTGGCGATAAACCATATAACTACAAAGATGTTTCTGAAATTTTGAATTGATTACAAAATCAATATTAGAAAAAATAATTAAAACATAGATAACATTTTATTGTTCATATTAGAGAATTTAATGATGATTGAGCTCATTAATTATATAGACCCAGGTAGTTTTTCTGCGGTTATGGCAATGATAATTGGTGGTATCGCAGGAGTAGGGATGACTCTAAAGTTATACTGGTTTAAAATTAGAACTAAATTTTCAAATAGAGATTAAATTATTTTGTAAAAATATGAAATTCGACTTTGGTTTAGATTGGAAAGAATTAAGAAGATTTGATAAATTAGGAGATAAAGAACGTTCCATTGTATTTTATGCAGAAAATAAAGCATCTATGAATCATTTTCGAGGTTTAATAGAATCACTTACAGAAGAAAAGAATTTTGAAATTTGTTACGTTACATCAGTGAAGAATGATCCTATGTTAGTTATGAAAAATGATAAAATCAAAACATTTTACATAGGAGATGGTACTGCTAGAACAAAATTTTTTATTTTTTTAAAAGCGAAGATTTTGGTAATGGACATGCCGAATTTAGACACATTTCACATAAAAAGATCGAAAGTTTATCCAGTTCATTATGTGTACATTTTTCATTCAATGTTTAGCGTACATTCGTATTTACGTAAAGCTGCAGTAGATAACTACGATACTGTGTTTTGTGTTGGCGAACATCATAAAAATGAAATTTTAGAAACGGAAAGAGTATATGGATTAAAATCAAAAAAGTTGGTGGAATATGGATTTGGGCGATTAGATACATTGCTAGAAGAAAAGAAATTATTCGTGAAGGATGGAAATAATGATGAGAATTTGATAATTATTGCACCGACGTATGGTGAGAATAATCTTTTAGAAATTTGTGGTGTACAGTTAATTGATGTTTTATTAAAAGCTAATTTTAAAATATTACTTAGACCACATTTTAGGATTTTTCAGGAATCACCAGAAATAATTAAAGAAATTTTAGAAAAATTTCAAGATAATGAAAATTTTATTTTAGAAGAAGGAGTAATCAAATCGAGAGATTTTCATTCATCGAAGTGCATGATATCAGATTGGTCGGGCATATCATTAGAATATGCATTCACATTTGAGAGACCTGTTGTATACATAGATGTACCAAAAAAAGAAATGAATGAAGAATCAAGTAAAATTTCATCTACACCTATAGAAATATCCATTAGACGCAAAATTGGTCATGTGATTAATCCAAAAGATTTAGAGACAATACCAGAAATAATTCGTGAGATAGACAATGAAACAAGAGAAGAAATTAGAGATATACGTTCAAAAACAGTGTATAATATTGGCAAATCTGCAAAAGTTGGTGCAGACTATATAGAAAAAATTTTAGATAGTTAATTTTTCATTTGAATCGAGATCTTTAGTGATAAATATTCGATACCAAATTTCAAGTGCTAAAATTCCAAGCAATTTATTAACATATCTAACATCCAAATCGGATTTTTGTGAATATTTTTCTAGCCAATCTGGATTAAGAATTTTATCTTCAACAAGTCTAGAATTTTCAAAATAATACAACGAAATTTTTTGAGCATAAGAATTCCACATATTAACAGTGTTAACAGAGAATCCTTGTTTCTTTTGTGAGATCATATTTGTGAGTCCATATTTTTCTATCAAATTCACTAACGGAATTTTTCCAGTATTTGTAGAAAAAATATATTTTTGTGAAGCAGTAAGTTCACACGACAGTTTAATTGTTTCATCATTATGAATAGGCGTAATATTGGTAACGCCAAAATGTTTGTGAATTAATGAATAAAGTGGTTGCATATTATGAAGTAATTTACCATTATAATCAGCTAGTAATACTTGATTCAAATTGGATAGTGAATTATCGAAATACGGTTTCAATGTATTGTAAATTTCTTCCCAGTTGAATTTACATACATCACCAAAAATTAATTCTTGATCAGGAACCCAATCTCTTTCATGACAATTTAGGTATAACATAATTTTTTCTTCAATAGTAAATTTTGTATTATCTTTTTTTTGTCTTAAAAATTTATTATACCGAAATGTATAACCACCAAATAATTCATCACCGCCATCACCAGAAAGAAAAACAGGGGTAAATTCTTTCATCTTTTTTACAAGATAATACCAATGTAGATCCCAGAATGGTTGTTTTACGATGTGTATGGCTTGTGGTAATTCCTCTAAGAAGTTATCAAGCTCTAAAACGTGGTGGTTTGTATCAAATTTTTCTGAAATTTTTTTTGAAGCATTTGTTTCATCGGTACTTTCACTAAATTTTATGGAAAGAGATTCAATTTTCATAGAAGGAAATTCTTTCCTTAGTAATGCAAGAACTAGTGTAGAATCAATTCCTGAACTTAATGATATGCCAATTTTATCTAAATTTTCTCCAGCTTCATTTCTAATTGTATGTCTTATTTGTTCTTCAATTAGAGTTTCTGGTTGATTAATTTGTATTTCTTTGAAAGCTACAGGCAAAATTTTTTTTGATGAATCTCCTAAATTTTTTGAATAGCGAAGCGTTAGGATTTGTTTAATATTTTCTAATTGAATTTCAGTAAGTTTAGTTATAAGCCACCACGTCCAATACCTCTGAAAATTATTCCTTCGGATTTAATATTCTGTGGATTAATTTTTCCTGTACAATCAACAAGTATTGGTTTTTTCATAGAACCAGAAAAAAGATCAAAATTGAAATCACTAAACTCATCATGTCCTGTAATTATCAATACTGCATCAGAACCAGAGACTGCCTCAGAAATTGAATTTTCGATTTTATAACCAAATACTGTTTCGGAACTAAAGTATGGATCAAAAATCTTCAGATTGACATTTTTTTCTTTTAGTAATTTGATGATTGTTTCAGATGGTGCAATTTGAACATCGTGTACATTTGGTTTGTATGATATTCCCAATATCGCAATGGTTGAATTTTCTAGTGAATTATCGGTTTCAGAAAATGCTTCTGTAAGTAAATCTATTACATGACGGGGCATAAACTCATTAATTTTTCTTGCATCTTGAACAATTTTAAGTAAATTCACATCTATTTTTTTTGAAGAATTAAGATACTGATAGGCATTTACCGGTAAACATGGTCCGCCAACTCCCGGTCCTGGATAATGTGGTTGAAAATTGTATTTGCTTTTTGCAGCTTCGATTACAGTGTAAGTATCAATTCCTAATTTTTCAAATAATAGTGACAATTCATTGATAAATCCAATGTTAATTTCTCGAAAAACATTTGTGGTTAATTTTACAGCATTAGCAGTTTTACAATTAGGCATGGGAATAAGTTCAACTCCAAATACATTTGTATACAATTCTGAGACTATTGGTCGTATTTTTTCATCTATGGAACCAACTAATCTCGGTAGTTTTTTAAAATCATGCATTATTTCTCCTGGATTAGCAGTTTCAGGACAAACTGCTAAATGAAAATCAGTTCCTGAAATAAGATTTTTTTCAAAACCTTCTATACTTTCTAATAATTCATTTTCAATGAAACCAGGTTCAACTGTACTTTCAACAATAACAATTTGTCCATTAGAAAGTAATCCATTAAGATTTTTTCCAACAGTCAACAAAGCAGTATAATCTGGAACATTTTGATTATTCATTGGAGTAGGTAGAGACAATAAAATTATATCACAATTTGGAACAACTTTTTCAATATTTGTTTCAGCTCTGAATTTTTTATTTTCTATAACATTTTCAAAAATTTTATCAAATTCTGGTTCATCTTTAAGTGGATAATCTCCGGAATTTATCATGTTAACTAATTTTTCGTTAATATCAACACCAATTGTTTCAAAATCAGCCTTTGCAAAACAAAGTGCTGTAGGTAACCCAATTCTACCAATACCAATTACGGCTATTTTTATTGATTTATCTTCAATATTTTCTTTTATTTTAGAATGTTCCATCAATGAGAGATTTATGGTCATATAATACTGTCGTAGGAATGTTGTTTTTGTAGTTTTGGATTTAATTATTATTCTGCCTAATACTTAAAGAGCGATTACGAATAATTTTGATATGCGATACATTGTGACAGGTGGGGCAGGATTTGTTGGTAGTAATTTAGTTAAATTACTAGTAAAAGAAGGACACGATGTATTAGTAATTGATAATTTAGTAAAAGGTAAGAAAGAAAACTTGTCAGAGGTTTTAGAGAATATTGAATTTATCAATTCGGATATTCGTAATTATAATGATATAGAAGGATATTTTCGAAATGTAGATGGGGTTTTTCATCAAGCAGCATTAACGGTAGTTCAAGATTCATTTAAGAATCCACAAGAATACCACGATGTCAATGTTGTAGGAACAGAGAATATTTTCAAATTAGGAAAAAAATATGATGTGAAAGTTGTGTATGCTAGTAGTTCAAGTGTATATGGTCATCAGAATATTATGCCTATTAAAGAGAATGCGTTGAGGAATCCAATTAATCCATATGGACAAACGAAACTAGATGACGAATATCTATACGAAAAATACTCAAAAATGGGAACAAGCATTATTGGTTTAAGATATTTCAATATTTTTGGAAAAGGTCAGACTCCTGAATATGCAGGAGTCATAACAAAATTCTTAGAACGAATTAGAAAAATGAAAGCCCCAATAATTTTTGGAGATGGAAGTCAAATCCGAGATTTTATTTTTGTTCAAGATATCGTTATGGCTAATTTATTGGCTATGACAAGTAATGTGAATAGTTCTTTGATAAATATAGGAACAGGAAAGGCAATGACAATATTGGAATTAGCAAATATGATCATAGATATTTCAAAGATTGGTTTAGAACCAATTTTTAAAAAACCACTTGATGGAGATATTAAAAAAAGTCATGCAGATATTTCGTTAGCAATACAATCACTCAATTGGAAACCAAAAAAAGAGCTAAATGAATGGTTAAAGGAAATAATTTAGAATGAAATTATTAATTGGTGCATCTAGTTCTAAAATTTTTCATCTAAAAGAATTTGCTAATAATTTAAAAAAATATAATATTGAAACCAAGGTGGTTTTTGATGCAGATTATGCAGATGGTTTTCCAAACCGTAAAATTTCAAGATGGTTTTCTTCAAATAAAAAATTCAAAAAACTTCTTGATGAATTCAAACCTGATGTAATTTTTGTTGACAGAACCAGACATTTTGCATTGGAGGCATCAAAAATTGATATTCCGTTAGTAATTCACTTACGAGGAGATCATTGGGCTGAGATAATCATGGCAAAAAAGACATTATACAAATCAGGTGGAAGAAAAATTGCAATAAACAAATGGGAAGAGATGGGAGAAGAATGTTTCAAAAACTCAAAATTAATTCTACCTATTTGCAATCATCTATCAAAGATAACTAAACAACGTTATTCCGGGAAACCGGTTGAAACAATGTATCAAGCAATTAATTTTGAAAATTGGTTTCATAAGAAAGGAATTGAATTAAAACATCCATGTGTTGGAATTTTACAAAGCGCAACAATATGGGAAAAAACAAAAGAGATGAAAATATTGCCAGAAGTTCTAGAGAAAATGCCTGATGTTCATTTCTACTGGGCGGGGGATGGAGTATACAAAGATGAAGTATTGCCATTGTTAGAAAAATATGAGAATTTTCATTGGTTAGGTTCTTTAGAATATCCAGATAAAGTACGAGAATTTTTGACAGAAATTGACGTGTATGCGTTGATCAGTGGAATTGATATGTCACCACTTACATTACAAGAGGCACAATTAATGGAAAAGCCTGTTATAGCAACAAACGTTGGAGGAATTCCTGAATTAATGAAAGATGGTGAGACAGGATTTTTGATTGAGAAAGGTAATTCAACTGAATTATTTGAAAAACTTTCATTATTACTAAATAATCTAGAAAAATCAAGAGAGATGGGTAAGAAAGGTAGAGAATTCATAAAAGATAATTTCAATTTGGATAAAATTTGTAATGATTTTTTAAATCA
>CEUQ01017211.1_pt1 | contig 35518 bp, 27 predicted proteins | sample 361491 | NCBI WGS metagenome assembly CEUQ01 (sample SAMEA2622796, study PRJEB7988) | marine metagenome | biome: marine biome (ENVO:00000447); feature: marine epipelagic mixed layer (ENVO:xxxxxxxxx); material: "saline water (ENVO:00002010), including plankton (ENVO:xxxxxxxx)" | depth 120 m | reverse complement strand
AAAGCTTTCTCTGAAGCAAAGGCTCCATGACCATCACCACTGACGATCAATGAAATCTGAGCCAGATCATCATTGCCAATAAGCGTTTTGGCTCGATCAACCTCCATGCCTACCACTTTCGGATCCGGAGTATCCAGGACGGCTGGAGCACCACCCTGACTTGGTAACTCAAACTCAGGGCCTTTCGCAGCTTCAATGATCAATGGGCGAGGGGCCACCAGGGATGCCACTTCGGCATCCCCAAACTGATCCAGAAAAGAATAGACATTACGACTGACCGGTTCAGACCACATATCCTGACGGGAATCGAAATAGCCACTGACCAGAGCTGCATCAATTCGCGTATCTAATGCAGCACTGTATAAGGCAATTAAACCGCCTTCTCCATACCCTACAACACCTATACGCGTATCCGGAACATTTCTGCTTTCACACCAATCCACTAATGCCAACACCTTCTGAATTTCAAAACCAATCAGATGGCGGCCCAATTCATAACTGCTGCGATAGAGAAACTCCCGCGTTGTCATCCGACCCCGGTTATTTCTTGGCCCGTATTCACGACTAATCACTGCCGGTACAAGCACGGTAAAACCACTTTCAGCCAGGCGGCGAGCAAACTGTTGATTTGCTGGAATTCCTTCGGCTAATCCACTGATCATTTCCGGAGTCTGATCTGCATCAGGAATCGCAATAATAAAGCCGCCATTTGGCTTGGCTGACTTTAAGAGCAGACCGACACCGGTGATCTCTCTTACCGAAGGCCACCTCACGTTAAAGGCAGTAACTAATTCACTTTTGCCGGCTTCTACAGGTCCGTCCGTCCTCGCCAGAACATCTAAATCCTGAAAGGACTTGCGACTATCAACAACCCCGGTAATTTCAGCGAGTCTCTCACGATTGGGAGCAACCGAGTCGACATAGGCACCCGCGGAACTGGTATCACGATTCCAATAGCGTTTTCGAGCATCAATCGTATTCTTTAACTGACGTAGCAGGAATTTGTCAGCACCAGTAACAATCTCTGAAGCCAGGTCTCCTTGGAAAGTAAGCGGTTTCGTATTATCTAATGGCTGTGCTGCAAGCTCGCCTGAGCTTAGAAATCCTAACACTAGCAGTAAAGTAAAAACTCGTGACATGGTCTTCAGAACCTATTGAAAATTTGAAGGGGAAAGATGTTACTGATTTTAAGGCGTAATCAGGTAGCAATCAAAAACTACACATGGTCTATATGACGAAAAAAACTGAGTTCTCTGATCTGACTGGAATTAAGCTGCTGATCTGAAAGTGACTTCCACATCGTAATCTCTGTCTGACGTTGTGGAAGTTCAAACCACGGTTGACCTACCTGACTGTCTGGAAACCATCCATGAACTTGATTCCAGCCGTGTTGGTCAGCCAAACTGCTAACGGTGGCCGCCACTTTTGCCAATGAATTGTCGTCATGATCCGGGACGGCGAAATCTTCCAGACAAGCCAGATCGTCATGGGCTCGACAATGCACGTAACCAATCACTTCTCCCTCTTCCTGCAGCCAGAGGAAATGATCTTTGGCGTGCTTCGCGGCGAGGAATTCCCAATAAGCGTCTGATCGATAGAGAAAGCAACTACAATGTTGATGATTGCCTGTGTAAAGCTGCTTCACAGTCTCCAGTCCGGCCTCAATCTGAAATGCCTCGGTGTCGTATGCCTGTTCGGCACCCGGCTTGATACAAACACTCGGCGCATCACTGATTTGATAACCCATCCGAGCATAATACTCGGGGTTAATATCGGAAAACAGGAAGCTCCATTCGACGCCGTCCTGTTGCTGATCCTGTTCAGAAAAATCTATTAACTGAGCAGCATAGCCTCGTCGGCGAAATTCGGGGGCGGTATGGACTGCCCCGATAAACATTGTCTTTTCAATCTTACTGTCTCGCTGCAAGTGCATCGGAAACACGCCGAGAGACGCTGCAACTGTGCCGTCCGCAACTCCCACGTACCAGGTGGCACGCTGATGATGTAGAGAGTTCATTCGCCATTGAACATATTCCTCGAGAGATAAGTCGTTACCCCAGAATTCATAGACATTCGCAAACGCGACCTGTTGCTCGACTTTATTCGCTCGGTGACACTCTAACACTGATTCCGTCATCTGAGTGACTTCCATCTACTTCCAGGACTCGTCAAAGAACCCTGTGTCAACGATTCCGCCCGGTACCTGATCGGTTGGTGGTGTTGCCAGATCGATCACGGCCCAGTCCGGGAGTTTAGGGTTCTGCAGTGAATTTGTACGATCATGTCCTTCCCGGTGAGTCGGACCACTGTTTAAGACGACGTAACGTTCACCGTACAGAGGATTGGGATAAATCATGACGGGGACGTGGGATGCAGCATCATACTGTTTTCCGTTAACGGTAAGCTGGTCGTTCGTCCATTGAATTGGCAGTGTCTTCTGTTTCTGCATTATCAACTGCAACAGTGTATTGGACTGAATATCACCAAAGACGATCAGATTATTTTCCCGTACATCATCCTGAGAGACGTCTTTATCCCATTTCATTTTCGGCGTCCCGCGATAGAGCGTTTTCCAGCGATGCAAAAAGTGCTGTATTTCAAAATGCACCCATCGTTCCACTTCAGGATTACGGGACTTTTTACTCGGCAACACAAGCAAAAATGACGAAAGAAACGCATCATCAATAGGGCCCTGCAGTCCCGGGCGTTTAACCAATCCCGTCGGTTCTGTCGTTGTCCGTTTCCAGTTTCCATCGGCACCACCTTCCTTTACCAGATGAACCGCTTCTGAAACCTGCAATGCTTTAGTCGGTGGAATCTGAACAGTCTGACCATCGACCTTAATGGTGGCTCCGTTGAGTGATAATGCCGGATCCAAACTCAAGGTCGTAATGTTCTTTGTGCTGAGTTGGTAGGTTTGAGGATCCTTCATTTCCGCATCCACCCGACTGTCCTGCCAGTGTTTTTCCAATCCGGTCACCGTGAGCCAGTACATTCGGTTGTAACGCAGCGTCTGAGTTTGCAGGTGTACTTTTTTTGGAATCTCCGGCTTGCCTGCCTGCACTGCCTCATCGATCTGCTGAAGAATACTCGCCAGTGAATCGGGATGATAACGATGACCCATTCCCGGCCCGATGACATGTGGCAGCTTAGCACCTTCGCCAAGGAACGCCCGTTCCATCACTTGCGCTGCCTGGATTTGTTTATCTAATTCACCGCTGTAAGCGATCACCGGCATATTGAACAGATTGCGTACATAGTTTGGTACGTCGTACATACCCCATAACGTCTGAACATAGTTCGCCGGATAATTCTCCGGTTTCATCTTGTTGTATTCTTTCGTTTCCGCAAATCCTGCCCCTGGCCCAACCGCCACCCAATGATCTGCATAATGAGCTCCGACATGCCAGGCACCGGCTCCCCCCATCGAGAAGCCCATCAGTACAATTCGCTGTGGGTCAATTTGATACTGGCTACGGACATGTGCCACACACTCAAGGATGTCAATCTCGCCTGCAGACTTAAAACCCATGCAGTGTCTGCCAAAGGGATGCACAACAATCGCTCCCTGCGGTGCGATTTGACTGTTTCGATTCATCCGCTGATGGATGAAATGCATATCGGTGGTTTTGTCTCCTCGGCCATGCAGCCAGACATACAACGGCGCGGGCTTTTGAAAATCAAAGTCCTCCGGAATCTCTAAGCCATAAGGCTGGGCACTACCATCAATACTCGAGTAATAGCCTCGAACAACCAGACCCATGGAACGCGTCCAGTCGTTCTCACCGGCAGCCAGTAACGCAACGCGACGTTCTGCTTCGGTAAGTACAGCCTTAGCAATGTCAGCATGCGTCGGGGAATAAAACTCGCCCAAATCTACTGCCCATTGAACACTCTTTACCAAAGCACTCACATCCGCTGACAAAGCACCGCGTGCCTGAGGTAATTCCAGCGCAATCTTGAGTGCCTTAAGTCGTTTCCGCAAAGATTCCAGAACAGCGGCGTCAATCTCCACTCCCTGCGGAGGAATTTTATGCCCAATTGTGGGCAACGCCGGCAATCCGCTCCGGTCCTGAATTGCCCGAGATCCGGGCAGCGGATTGCCCAGACGTCGGTGAAATTTATCCGGGGTCAGTGGTGTAGGAATCGCATCGTCCGTGCTGACGATCCACTGATCCAATGCTTTACTCAGCCGTGCTTTGACATCTGCCAGACGGGGGTCCTCTGCGATATTCTTTAGCGAGTGAGGATCGGCCTCGAGGTCATATAGCTCTTCTGCAGCACGAGGGTAGAGAAAGCACTGACGCTGATGCTCGGGCAATTTCCCGGCGGCTTCCAGTGCCTGCATACTGTCGTAACTCAGGCTGCGAACAGCATCTGCCGGCGGCGTTGCCGGAAATTCAGGAAACGAGTTACGGATGTACAGATACCGGCCATCCCTTACAGCTCGATCATGAGCCGCGTAGTCGTGCCAGTTATGTTCAGCAAAGATATAATCCCGACTCACCGCGGCTGAATTGCGTAAACCATTGGCGAAGGACTTACCTTGAAATGATTCCGGCGGTTCAAGACCGGCAAGCTGTAAAAACGTGGGTGCAATATCCACACTGCTCACCAGATTCCGGTTCACCTCACCGGCATCAACTTCCTGAGGCCAGCTCACTACAAACGGTGTTCGAATTCCACTGTCATACATAGTCGTTTTACAGCGTGGAAACGGACGGCCGTTATCAGCCATGACGATGATCACAGTGTTATCGAATACCTTCTGAGATTTGAGTTCGGCAACGACTTTCCCTACATATTCATCCATACGACTGACTTCGTCGTAATACAGAGCCAGGTCTTTACGGACATCTTCGGTATCTGGCATGTAGGGCGGCACAATGACGTCCTGGTTTGTGTGAGGAGGATCCACTGCCTCACGCGACCAGCCACGGTGCGCATCGACCGCTGCGAACCACATAAAGAATGGCTTGCCCTGATCGCGACCCTGAAGCGTTGGCACCCACTGTTCGCAACCACTTGGACCACCCCCTTTGATCACATCAAAATGATCCCGCGGGGCATTTCCAAGATGCCACTTGCCAGCTGCCGCCGTATAGTACCCATCCTCTTTAAGTAACTTGGCGAACGTAATCTGGTCTTCAGGCAACGGTTGATGAAGCTCACCAGCTCCTGTCGCATGCGGATATCGTCCTGTCATAATGCTGCAACGACTGGGGCTGCAGGAGGATGTTGTTAGAAATGCTAAATCAAACCGCATCCCGTTTTTAGCTAACTGATCAACATGAGGCGTCCGAATATGGGGATGCCCGTAGGCGCCATAATCATTCCAGCTAATGTCATCACCAATGATGACGATGAAATTGGGGCGTTCGGCGGACTCAGCGCCGGTTGAAAACCCACACAGAATCAGCAAAGCGAAGGACGCCAACGTGGCTTGAAACTTTGTATCGAACATGGAATTTAGAGGCTCCTGAAGTGGATTTCGAGATTCGAACTGTCAGTATACTTCACATCACTCCACGCTTGTGGGCTCAACTGATAAAATGAAGTCCTACCCTGTTTTGCGATTATGCCACCTCAATGTTTTCGGAGTGCGAAATGACTCAGCTACCACGTGTGATCACTGACGATGTACTGTCTGATAATCTCATCGAACTTCTGGACGGAAAAATCGAACGCCTCCCCTGGGCAACACTCGAAGGTCCTCAGGATGAGACTGTCGATGGCGTACTGACTTTCGGACACATGTTAGTGACCGCTGAACACATGGCCAGATTCCCTAATCTCAAAGTGGTGAGTAACTATGGTGTGGGTGTGGATCATATTGATGTCGAGGGTGCTCACGAATTAAACATCGCCGTGGGAAATACTCCACACGTCCTCAATGGAACGACAGCCGATCAGGCTATGACGCTGCTACTGGCCGCCGGACGCAGGCTGCGGGAAGGTGATATTTATGCTCGTAGCCCTGAATTCACTTACTTCGACCCCGCCTACATGTTGGGAACAGAAATTCACCATCAAACCGTGGGGATCATCGGACTCGGTGGAATCGGCTACCAGATCGCTCGGCGTTGTGCTGCCTTTGATATGAACATCCTGTACCACAAACGTACTGAGTTAAAAGATAATCCGGACAATCTGGATCTCACCTATGTCTCGCTCGATGAACTTCTGGAGCAGTCCGACTTTGTCGTGGCAATCTGCCCTTTAACCGAAGAAACCACGGGCCTGATTGGGACAGAGGAATTTGCCAAAATGAAATCATCCGCTGTCCTGATCAATGTAGCTCGCGGGCCTATCGTCGATACAGATGCCTTAACAACCGCTTTGCAAGAGGGGCAAATTTATGCCGCCGGCCTGGATGTAACCGACCCCGAGCCGCTTCCCCGGGATCATCCTCTACTATCGCTGGACAATGTCACCATAGCACCACACCTGGGTAGTGCCACCATGCAGACTCGTCGTAAAATGGCCGAGATCAGCGTGGAAAATCTACTACTCGGTTTACGTGGCGAAACTTTGTTTCACTCGGTCTAATCCCTTCCCAATCAACTATGTTGACGCATCGATTCAGCTCTATCCTGTTTGCACTTCTGACATTTCAGTTGTCTGTCGTGCATGCGCAACCTGCCGTGGAATTCACTGCCGATCAACTCGACTTTTTTGAAACCAATGTCCGTCCGGTACTGGTTTCAAAATGTATCGAATGCCACGGCCCTGACAATCAGGAATCCGAATTGCGAATTGATTCCCGCACCGCAATTCTCAAAGGCTCGGTCAACGGATCGATCGTCGAGCTGGAAAATCCTGCCGAGAGTCTGCTGCTGAAAGTCCTCAGCCATGAGCAGGATATTCAAATGCCACCCGATAACAAACTGGCGGACAAAGAGATCGCTGCTATCAAGATCTGGATCGAGTTAAAACTTCCCTGGCCGACGGGACCACAGGGCATGATCACCAAATATGATTCCTACGATACGATGCGTCGGGAACATTGGGCATTTCAACCGGTCAACAGGCCTCCGCTGCCCAAAGTTAACAATCCGACCTGGGGACGTGGTTCACTTGATTACTTAATCCTGGCAAAGCTTGAGCAAGCTGGTTTAACTCCTGCTGCCGAAGCCGACCGACGAACACTCATACGCAGGCTCTATCTCAGCCTGCTGGGAGTTCCTCCATCCTTTCATCAGGTTCAACAGTTCATCAACAACCCGGCCGAAGATGCCTACGACCAGCTAGTCGATCACGTCCTGGGATCACCTAAATACGGTGAACGCTGGGGGCGACATTGGCTCGATGTGGCCAGATACAGCGACACCGTGGGCTACAACTTCCAACGCGAACGGCGGTTTCCTTACTCCTACACGTATCGTGACTATGTTGTTCGGGCATTGAATCAGGATTTGCCTTATGACGAGTTTATTCGACATCAAATTGCTGCAGATCAAATGACGCTGGACGACCAACGCAATCTGGCAGCGATGGGCTTCCTCACCGTGGGCCGTCGATATCGAAATGAGCAGCTGGATACTGACGATCGTATCGACACGGTAACCCGAGGGTTTATGGGGCTCACGGTGGCCTGTGCCCGTTGTCACGATCACAAATATGATGCCATCCCCACTGAAGATTATTACTCCCTATACGGAGTTTTCGCGAGTGCTCGAATCCCGGCCGAATTGCCACAAATCCAGTCACCTGAAGAGACGATTGGATACCCTCAATTTGCGAAAGGTCTGGCAGTGCTACAGGCAGAGTTAGATCAGTATGATACGAAGCGAGCGGCTGAGTTCACTGAGTTATTTCGCGACAAAGTCATCGATTACTTTGTCCGGGCAGCCGGTCGACCTTCTAACGAGCAGGAAAAGACGATACCTGAATTTACCGTGCGTGATACGGATATTCGCATGGCGCAAGTTCAGGCCTGGCAAACCTATCTCCTTAATACCATTGCCAACGACGATCCCTTCTTTGGCCTGTTAAAAACACTGGCCCTTATCGAGGCCGATAAATTTTCAGGAGCGGAGGCGGCTGCCCGTGAGAATTTACTCACAATCGAAGAAGGACTGGATCAGGGAGAAGTAAACCCGTTGATTAAGCAGGCCTATCTGGCAGCTCCGCCAACGAACGTACTCGAACTGGCTTTAATTTATGGCAGAGTCATTCAATCTGTCCGCAACGAAACCAAGAAACCGGGAGCCCAGCTAACGCCTGCTCAGCAACAGGTTTATCAACATTTGGAGGGTGAAGACTCCCCAACGAATATCACTCTGCAGACCGTGACTAAATTTTATAATCGCGCCGATGGAAACACACGCAACGGCATCGTGCGGAAAATAGATAAATACAAAGCTTCCACTCACGGGAATCCACCGCGAGCCATGGTGATGGAGGAGAAACCAAATCCATACAATCCTGTCGTTTTTGTGCGGGGGAATTCGCGACAACGAGGTGATGCCGTCAAACGCCAATTCCTCTATGCACTCGATGGCGATCAACGGATGCCGTTTACCAATGGGGGTGGGCGGTTAGAACTGGCAGAAAGAATTGCTGCGCCTGACAACCCGCTTACGCGACGAGTCATCATCAATCGCATTTGGTCACATCACTTTGGTAAATCTCTGGTAGCATCACCGAGTGACTTTGGGATTCGTTGTGACCAGCCGGTCCAACTCGATGTCATGGACTACCTTGCCAGTGTGCTGTTGGATAATGACTGGTCGATCAAAGAAGTACATCGGGAAATACTGCTGTCGGCAACCTATCGCCAGTCTTCGATAGACAGACCAGCAGCACGTGCCGCCGACCCGGAAAACGCACTGCTTTGGCGGATGAACCGACAACGACTGGAATACGAATCTTTCCGGGATTCGGTCATGTCTGTCACGAATGAATTAGACCTGAGGATGGGTGGTTTGTCGGAAGATCTGACCGAATCCTCCACCAATCACAGACGCGCAATTTACTCGTTCATCGATCGACAGGATCTTCCCGGATTGTTACGTGTGTTTGACTTTCCCAACCCTGATAGTCACAACGCCCAACGCCCCATCACGACGGTCCCTCAACAGGCATTATTCGCCATGAATTCGCCGGTTATTTTGGAACGCGCCAAGCGTTTTATTAATGGTTCGGACTTTCAGCAGGTAGAGTCCTCAGAACGTCTTCCGTTCCTTTATCAACGATTCTTTCAGCGCGAACCGACTGAGCAGGAATCCGAAATCGCAAGTAACTTTATGTCTGTCAGTGAAGAAGCCAATATGGACGCCTGGCAGCAATACGCTCATTTACTGCTTATGACTAATGAATTTATGTTTGTAGACTGATCGCTCATGAAACACAGCAATGGCATTTTTCACAGCAATCCTTCATCGCTGACTGGCATCAGTCGCCGATCTTTACTTGCGCGTTCCGGCACGGGACTGGGGATGCTCGGACTGGCCGGTCTGCTCGGAGACGATGCATTACTATCTCACGCTCAGGCAGCTGATTCAGTCAGTCCGCTGGCACCGAAACAACCACACTTCCAGGCCAAAGCAAAACATGTCATCCACATTTTTTGCAACGGTGGCCCCTCACACATCGATACCTTCGACAACAAGCCCGAACTTACGAAACACCACGGTAAGCCACTGCCGTTTAGCAATCTCAAGACTGAACGTAAAACCGGACATTGCTTCGGAACACCTTTTCGTTTTCAAAAGTATGGTGAATCCGGTATCGAAGTCAGCGAACTCTATGCCAAAACGGCCGCTGCTCATATTGACGATATGTGCATTGTTCGTAGCATGCATGCCAACGTTCCCAATCATGAACCGTCTCTGTTGTTAATGAATTGCGGTGAATCAACGTTGATTCGTCCCAGCGTTGGTTCCTGGATTTCATATGGACTGGGAACTGAAAACCAAAATCTACCATCGTTTATTGCGATGTGTCCTAACGGCTACCCGATCAAGGGAGCTCAAAACTGGCAGTCCGCATTTCTACCCGGCATTTTTCAAGGCACCTACATCAACAGCAAACATAAAGATGTGGAAAAACTGATTGCTAATATTCGCAATAACGATTTGCCCCTCAATCAACAACGACGTCAGTTGGATGCACTCAAGCGTCTAAACGAAATCCATAAACAGCAACGCGGCGAAGCTCCTGAGCTCGACGCTCGTATTGAAAACTATGAACTGGCCTATCGCATGCAATTGGAAGCCAGCGACGTCTTTGACATTAGCAGTGAGCCGGCCCATGTGGTAGAGAATTACGGCCCGGGCGATCCGGCACGACAGATGTTAATAGCCAGAAGGCTTGTCGAACGCGGAGTGCGTTATGTCCAGCTGTGGCACGGGGCCGGGCAACCCTGGGATAACCATGACGATATTGAGGTCAATCATCGACGGCTAGCTGGACAGCAGGATAGTGCCATTGCTGCCCTCATCAGTGATCTGAAGCGATTGGGATTATTTGAAGAGACATTGATTGTCTGGGGAGGCGAATTCGGTCGTACTCCTGTAGTCGAACTTCCAACTGCCGGTGCGAACCAGGGGAAAGTAAACGGGCGAGATCACAATCACTGGGGCTTTACCGTCTGGCTTGCCGGAGGTGGCATCCGTGGTGGCCAAACCTATGGAACGACGGATCCTTTTGGATTCCGGGCAGAAGAAAACCCTGTGCATGTTCACGATCTGCACGCGACCATGCTTCATTTACTTGGTTTTGATCACAAGCAACTAACTTATCGCTATGCCGGTCGCGATTATCGCCTCACCGATGTGCATGGAGAAGTCATGCACGATTGGATCGCATAACCAACAAAGACCTTCGCTTAAACTGCTTCCCAGCCATTGTTGGCTGAGCTATGCAGGATGGCTTCTATCACTTTCATGTTGCCGACGGCATCTGAAATCGGCGTAGGGACATCGGTATCATCCATCACAGCGCGAGAAAACAGATCGCCCTGAATACCGTATTGGTCACAAATATCAAATACGATCTCTTCGATTTCTCCGCATGCTTTTTGATGCCACATTTTGCATGGTTGGTCTGGCGGAGCATTGAAAGGAATCTCAATTTCAATCCGACCTTCGACACCAAAGATATTCACTCGTTGGTAAGGAGCCAGTTGCGTTGAGCATGTGAATGTCGACGTGCCCGTGCCAAAATCAAGGATCGCACTAGAGAGAATATCGGTTCCAAACTCGGGATGAAACTCCGCAATTCCGGAAACTCGATTTGGCTCGCCGGCAAAAATAAAACGCGATAGGCTAATCGGGTAACAGCCAATATCCATCAGACCACCACCGCCAATATCGGCCATGTTACGAATATTGTTCGGATCATCGTTGAAGTAGGAGAACAGTGAGTTGATGGTAACCAGTCTTCCAATCCCGCCACTCTGAACAATTTCTCGTGCCTTTTGCCACTGCGGGTGATGACGATACATAAAGGCTTCCATGCACTTCAGGTTGGGGTGAGCCGCAGCTGCATCCACCAACTGTTGACCTTCTTCGCTCGTCAATGCAATCGGTTTTTCACAGAGGACGTGCTTACCTGCCTCGAGGGCCTGAATGGAGACGGGGACATGCATGTGGTTTGGCAGTGGATTGTAGATGGCATCGATATCGGGGTCTGCCAGGAGGGCCTCGTACGATCCATAAGCTTTAGGAATGCCCAATTCCGCTGCAGTCGCATCAGCTTTTTCCTGAGTGCGTGAAGCAATGGCAACGATGTCACAAAACTGAGCCTGTTGCATCGCCGGGATTACTTTTTCGGTGCCAATTTTTGCGGTACTAACGATACCCCAACGTAACTTATCTGACATATCTTTTCGGTTCTTTCTACGAGTCCACGGTCATCTATCGCAACTCATTGTAAGATTTAGCCGCCAGATTACCAGCAGAGCCTCAGGACGATTGAAAGCGAATGCCGGGTTGCAATTGATATCCTCGCAGAAATTCCTCTGCCGTCATCATCCGTTTTCCAGCGGGTTGCACCTGAGTGAGTTGGATGGCACCTGTACCACAGGCCACGACTAATTCTTCCCGCTCCGCAATGATGACTTCACCAGGCTGTCCTGTCTCGGTCCGTTCTGAAAGTTGCAAATCAGCAACAAGGAGCCGTAAAGGTTGTTTACCCCGATCCCACAACGTGTAACTTCCAGGCCACGGTTGCACTCCACGATGTCGGTTTACAATTTCCACCGCAGCGGTCGACCAGTCTATCGCTCCGTGTTGTTTGGTTAGCCGGGGGGCTTTGGTAACTTCTGCTGAGTCTTGTAATTCGCCCAGAGGGGATGCGCCATCCCAATCGGCGAGCAATTCGATCGCTTCAAGCACTGCAGGGGCACCCAGTATTGAAAGTCTGGCCTCCAGAGTTTCCGCCGTCTCATGAGCTTCAATCGCTGTTTCAATCTGCATCAGCGATGGCCCACCATCTAATTTTGGCGTCATATGAATGACAGTGATACCGGTAGTCCGGTCACCTTGAATTACAGCCCATTGAACCGGTGCCGCTCCGCGATACTTTGGTAACAGCGAGCCATGCAGATTGATTCCACCGAGCCGCGACGTCGCTAATGCCTCCGAACTTAGGATCTGACCATAATCACAAACCACCATCAGATCAGCGGCCAGAGCGGTTAGTTTCTCCACCGACTCGGGAAGATTAATTGAATCGGGTGCCCACACTTCGATACCGGCCTGCAGCGCAGCATCCTGCATCGGATTGGGAGGCGGTTGTTTCCTGCCCCGGGCCGGACGTGTCGGTCGAGTCACGACGACGGGGATTTCATGTCCGGCCGCCAATAAGGCTTCGAACATCGGAACGGCAAACGGTCCTGTCCCCATTACAATTAGACGCATCGCGTTTCACCTACTTCTCTACTGGCAAAATTTAGATTCCCATTCCGCCAGTTCAGCGTAGACGGCATCTTCACCGGGAACGAGGCCGTCAGCTACTTTCGATCGGTATTCAATCTCAAACTCTTCAATCTCCAACTGAATTACCTGAAGGCTGTGATCCACCATGCGATCGGTGAACATGACGCCATCGAGATGATCAGTTTCGTGCTGGACCACTCTCGCCAGAAAATCATCCAGATCCATACTGATCGAGCTACCATCAATACCAAAGGCTTCCACGTGAATACTTTTGGATCGATTCACCGGACCGTAGATACCAGGCAGACTGAGACAGCCTTCATCGGCAACTTCATTTCCCGTCCCTTTACTGATCACAGGGTTAATGAAGACAAGGTCTTCACCCTCACCTCTTACGCCGGATGGATTTGCCACGAACAACCGCAGCGGAAGATTGACCTGATTGGCAGCCAACCCCACACCTTTAGCTTCGTACATCAATTCAAACATTTCCGCCACAATGGCCTTCAGTTCAGCATTGATACGAACCACCGGCCGCGACTTATATTTCAAGGTTGGATGCGGATGCGTAATGATTTCCATGGATGTACTCAGCGGGGGCAAATCACATTTCTTTGTAGGCTGTAATAACTAAGAGATTAGCATTGAAATTCAACCTCGGAAAGTCCGTAACTCGTATCACATCATACTAAGTGAGCCTTGCTCAAACGGATAAACTGTTGTGGATTCGTTCTACGTTTTCATTCGTCTAGGCTTATAATAAAAGCTACTAAGATCTTTTCGTTATTTCAGCCTACATTCAGAACGTATTTTCGTGAGCAATTCCGATTCAATCCTGTCCCAAACTTCAGAGCATGAAGTCACGCATTCTTTTGATGAGATGCCGGAAAATCAGGGGGAATTACTGATCAACCTTAGCGAATCTGACGGGATGTATTACTACGAGAATAGTAGTAACTCGGCTCTGTTCATTTCTGTGGGAATACACATCGCTGTCTTTGCGTTGCTGATCTACACCTGGAAGACGACGATCTTCAAAGGGGCGGCGGACGAGCAAACCGCTGAAGGTGGAATTGTGCTGGTCAATAACTCGGCCGAAAGCCCCACGTATCATCAGAACCCCAGTGAAGATTCCTCTCAGAGTGCTCAACAGAACTCCACATCCATTAGTGAGTTGGTCGAGCAAAACACTCAGGACGCCATTCTTTCCGATCTACAACTACCCGGTGGTTTACCCAGCGGCACGTCGGAGCCCGTGATTGATACCAGTAGTACAGGCGAGTCGAATTTACCGACGCTCGAGGAACTCACGAATAACCGAACATCGACCGGTGGTGACTTTGGTAAAGTTGAAACCGGTGTTTTTGGGATCAAGGGAAAGGGCACACGGTTTATCTATGTCTTTGACCGTTCAGCCTCCATGTCAGGATATATGGGGCGACCTATCGACGCCGCACAGCAACAATTGCTGGCCAGTCTCGAAGATCTCAAAGAGAACCATCAGTTTCAGATCATTTTCTACAACGAATACCCTGCGGTATTCAATCCATTCCACCCATCACCTCCAAAACTGTTGTATGGAAATAACATCAATCGTGAACAGGCGGTCGATTTCGTCGAGTCGATTAAACCGTCCGGGCAGACCAACCATATTGCTGCACTCAAGATTGCACTCAATATGAAGCCCGATGTTATTTTCTTCCTCACCGATGCAGATGAACCGCAACTTACCACCGATGAATTAGCATTTATCACAAAACGAAATGACGGCGTCGGTGCTTCAATCAATTGCATTCAGTTCGGAGTGGGGAAGTATCTGGGAGCAAAGAATTTTCTAATGCGACTGGCAGACCTGAATGGCGGACAGTATAGCTATGTCGACTTGAATAAACTCGCTTCAATACGTTAACCTTCCGTTTTGATGACTTGTCAGGATCCCGAGGACCACGCATGACGAAGCAACGCGATTTCCATCGATGCATTCGTATCCTTGGGCTGGTCTCATGCAGCTTGCTTTATTGCCTGAACGGTTCGGCTCAGCAAACCGATTTCGACACCGTCACTATATGGAACACCCAGGCCAATCAGGCTCGCAGCTACCATGGAAAAATTGTTAGCTACGATGCGAACGAATTAAAGCTCCAATTGGTTTCCGGACGAGAGCAATCACTCCCAGCCGGGCAAATCATTGAATTGTCCAGCCACTGGAATCCGGACTATGTCAAAGCCGAAGGCTATCTGTCCGATCGACGATTTGAGCGTGCGGCGATTAGTTATCGACAGGCTTACAGCAGTGAAAACCGTGACTGGGTGAAACATCGTATTACAGCCCGTATGGTTTTATGCGAGCAAAACGAAGGGAATTGGCACGTTGCCGCCAATCAGTTCTTTAATACGTTGCTCAGCCAACAAACTGACACGCCTTACCTTTCCGCAGCACCGATTGCCTGGCATACCATCTCTGCCTCGGGAGAATTACTACACCGCGGCCGTGAATTGATGCGTTCAGCAAATCCACTCAAACAATTAGTCGGAGCGAGTTGGTTGCTCACCTCACCTTACCGCAGCGATGCCATTGTCATCTTTAAACAACTCGAACAGCATTCCGATAAAACCATCGCGTTGCTCGCGGTTGCTCAAACCTGGCGGACCAGAATTCCGATCGCCAAACCGGATGATGTCGAACGCTGGGAGCAGGCGATTGGGCAATTGCCGAAGGATCTACGAGCAGGACCGCTTCATATCCTGGCGCAAATGCAACGCAGCCTCAGAATGCATGAAGAAGCCGTTCTGACCTGGATGCGGATTCCGATTCTCTATCAATCAAATCATCATCTCGCCTCGGAAGCGACCTACGCCTCCGTCCGCGAGCTGATGTCCATGACTCAATACTCAGAAGCTCTGATCTTATGTAAAGAACTCGAACATCGATATTCTGACACGACGGCCGGTACTCAGGCCGAGCGTTTGGAAATTGATATCGAAGCTCGTATTCGGGCGAGAGAACGACTAAAGCAGGAAGGAGATTCGTCGTGAGGCGATTTAGCTGGTTAACAACGATGGCCACAACGGGGTTGGTCTTTGGCCTGATGTTTCAGGTATCTGCCATGGCTCAGGATGCAGGCGGTTCAAACGCCCAAGCCAAAGGTTTCACCGATATCGTCTTTTCCGGAGGAATCACCGGGCTGGCCATCCTGATACTGCTACTGTGCCTTTCCTTAACAGCCGTGTATCTGGTGATCGAACATTTACTGACCCTGCGGGCCAAAGATATCATGCCAACCGATTTAGGAGTCCAGCTGCGAGATCATCTGATGGCTGGCAAATACCGGGAAGCCGATACGCTCTGCCGGGATAATCCCTGCCTGCTCAGTTTCGTTATCAGTCATGGACTGGGAGAAATGGAAGGAGGCTGGGAAGCCATTGAAAAAGCGATGGAAGATGCCATGGCTGAGCAGTCCGCACGGTTGTTTCGAAAAATTGAATATCTCTCGGTCATCGGAAACATTGCTCCTATGGTCGGACTGCTGGGAACGGTTACCGGGATGATTTTTGCTTTCCAGCAAGTTGCCACCACTCAGGGTGCTGCCGGTGCCGGAGATCTGGCCGAAGGGATTTATCAGGCGTTGGTAACGACAGTAGGTGGGCTAATTGTTGCCATTCCATCACTAGGCGCTTTCGCAATATTTCGGAATCGGGTCGACCACCTGGTCGCCGAGGCTTCCTATGTCGTGCAGCACACCATCGCTCCTGTTAAACGCCGTGCTCGTGGTGCAGCAACCAAGTCGACTCAACCCAAACCTCCTCTCAAACAGGGTTAACACTTAATACCGTTGGTAAATCTCTTCTCCGTCCAATCATAAATCCATGCATATTCCCAGTTACGCCAGATCGAAAGAAGTCGGCTTCAACATGACGCCCATGATTGATGTGGTGTTCCTGCTGATCATTTTCTTTCTTGTATCCAGTCATCTGGCTAAACAGGAATCGCAAATGGACATCGATTTACCCAATGCCGAATCGGGGCTCGAATCCGAAGCAAGTACCAATCCCCGCATCGTGATTAATGTCACCAATTCGGGGCAATTATTAATCAGTGGTCGGCGGATAACTGCCGCTGAGGTGGAAGACCGATTAATCGAACATGTCGAAAACAACGGTCCCAATATTGAAGTACGAATACGTAGCGATCGCCAAATACCGTTTGCGCAAGTCCGGCCTGTGATGCTGGCATGCGCGAAAATGGGAATCTGGGATGTTGCCTTCTCGGTCTATCCTGCAGACGGAGGGCGTTAAGACATGAAACGGCCATCTATCTTTAACGGAACACGACGGGAACTGGAGATCAAAATGACGCCGATGATCGACGTCGTCTTCCTGTTGCTCGTCTTCTTTGTCTGGACTGCCAGTTTTCACGCAGTCGAATACCTGTTGCCAAGTTCGCTAAGTCAGCAACAGGGAACGGCACAGACCATCAATCCCGAAGAACCTCCTCCGGAAATTGAATTCGAAGATATCGTCGTCAGAATTGCCTATGTCGATAACCAACCTGCCTGGTCCGTAAACGGTCAGCCTGTTCAAAGTCTTACCGAAGTACGTGACCGACTGGCGCTCGTCGCAGACATTAAAATCGATTCGCCCGTTATCCTCCATCCTGATGAATCCGTTCCCGTCGGAAACGTCATCGATGTTTATGATGCCACTCGCATGGCCGGCTTTACTCAAATTCAATTTGCCATTGCCGAATGAAACGACTCCTTGCAACCATCCTGTCACTGACACTGCTCAGCCAAACCGCACTGGCGAATCCGCAGGATGATGCCGCGCTCTTAAAAGGACTGCAGCAGCGAGGCCTGTTTAGTCTGGTTGAGTATCAGTGCCAAAAACAAATCGACGACCCGAATAACTCCGAGCGTACAAAGATGGAGTGGACGGTTCATCTTATTAGCTCTATTGCGCAACGAGCATTGCGGCAACCAATCGACCAACGCAGCAAGTTTTGGCAGCAGGCGCAGGAAGTCTCTGATGACTACGTAGCAACTCATCGTGATAATCCATTGATAATTCCCGTCAAATTACAAGCAGCATTGGCGCTGACAGCCAACGGAGAATTACTACGACTCGAGTCCACCATCTCAAAAACCGCCGGGGCACAACGAGAGATTTCACGGCAGCAATTAAGGCTGGCAACACGCGCATTGATGGATCTGGAAAACGAGATTAAGGAATTCCTGCCACAGGTCAATCAAACAGCCACTGACGATACACTTACTCAGGCAGACCTGCTTTCCATTCAACAAAACCTACAGTACCACCTGGCGCGAACCTATCGAAATCAAGCCAATACTTATGCCGCAGGCACCAACGATCAGATCGCTTCTTTGCAACGAGCCGTCACGTCACTGAAAAAACCGCTCACCCAGCTCTCCAATGAAGACCCTCTGGTTGCCAAAATCCACTTAGGATTAATCGCCTGTCACCGGGAATTAAATCAATTCGACGAAGCGCAAGCCGCTGTGGCCCAAATTGAAAAACTACCTCTACCGCCTGAAGTGCTTTTAAAATTGCGAGCAGAGAACGTGAGGCTTGTATTGGCGATGGGTGAACTCGAAACGGCACTCAAGCTACTCAATACTCCTCGTGAATCGCAATCGACACTCGTCCCTGAATACGACCTCGCTTTTCTTGATGCCTTCATTTATTTTTGGGGGAAAGCGACGAAGGAAGAAAATGCTGATCTGTCAGAGAGTTACCAGCAGCAGGCCGTATTGACGGTCAAGCATATCGAACAGACACATGGCCCCTATTGGGGACGAGTCGCCGAACTGCGATTGCTCAGGCATGCCGGAATGAATGGCAACAGTACCAATCTTGTGGTACTCGAACGCACGGCTGACGATCTCTATCGAAAAGATAAATTCAGTGAAGCCATTGAGGCATACGATGCAACCGCGGAAGCGGCACGGAATGCCGGCAACAACGATCTGGCCTTCCGGGCCCTTTATAAAGCTGCACTGATTGAGCAAAAACGAGGAAACACCGAGGCATATATTGCACGGCTGATCACCACAGCCGTGCAGTTACGAAGCCATCAACAAGCCCCCGCTGTGCACATGCTCGGTATCCGAACAGTCGTCGAACTTCTAAATAAAGACGCTTCGCGACAGGAAGAGTTCGAAACGTTGCTGACTGAACACATCACTTATTTTGAACAGGGAAGCACGGTTAATCAGGCCGCCATCTGGTTAGCCACACTCCAACAACGACGGCAGAATTATGACCAGGCGATTGCAAATTACATGATCGTCCTGACGAACTATCCAAACTACCCGGACGTGATCTCCAGCCTGGAAGCCTGCTGGGCCGCAAAACTCAAGGGGCAGGAGCAAGCGGATCTACTAACGATTGCCAGTCCGTTTCTGGAGCACCTTAAATCATTGATCTATGACGAAGCGGGGGATCTGCCCGGGCAATGGACAGTCACTCAACGTTACGCTGCCACTGCACTGGCCGGTTTTCAACTCACCTATTCCACCGAACATTATGCCTCGGCTGAAATGCTCTTAGCAGCTGCCAGTCAGAATGCCGACGATGCAACCTGGCTCGCCATTGCCAGTTCGCTAAGAATCGTGTCGCTGGCTGCTCAGGGAAAAAGTAATGCGGCCCGCCAACATATCGATGCGCTCTCCAATAGTACGCCGGATCAATGGCTGCAAGTTCTGAACCAACTGCAAACCGTTGCAACCGGAGCGCCGGATGACACACGAAAAACAATCGCTCAAATGCAGATTCATCTTTTCACTGCACTGACGGATCGGCTCACCGGGGTCACGGCAGATTTCAAAAGGAAGTGGTCCTTAATTGAAGCACAGGCTTATATTCAATCCGGCAATCTGACTGAAGGCTTCACAAAGTATCAGCAACTCGCAGCCAAGAATCCCCGACATGGATTAATTCAACTACGTTATGCTCAGGCATTAAGTCAAAGCAAGGATCATTTCGAAGCCGGACTGATACAGTGGCGACGTGTTCTGCAGGGAAACCCTCCCAAGAGTGATCGTTGGTACGAAGCGAAGTTTAGAATTGCAGAGCTTTATCTAAAAAACGGAAAACGTGAAGCAGCAGAAAAACAAGTCCGTTATTTGGAAGTCACGAGTGGCTTTGGGACGTGGGAGTCCGAATTTACTGAGCTCTTGAAACGTATTGCTCCGTAAGCATTAGACGACTGCCAGGTTGTCCCGATGAATCACTTCGTCGTAAGGACATTGTCCCAGAATCTGTTGAAATTCTTCACTACGATGCCCTCGAATCTTCTGCAATTCCGCCGAACTATAGTTAGTGAGTCCACGGGCAAGCTCCTGGCCTTTTGTGTCACAAATCTGAACAACATCGCCTTTATTGAATTGACCTGTCAGTCCGGTAATGCCAATCGACAGGAGACTGCTTCCGCCCTGTTGGATTGCCGAGCACGCTCCGTCATCCAACGTAATCGTCCCCTGTGATTGTGCTGAGAATCGCAACCAGCGTTTCCAGGGAGATAGTGTTTTCCCCTCAGCAACAAACAACGTACCGAGGGATTCTCCGTCGAGGACACGAGTGATGACGTTTTCTGCACGTCCGTTGGCGATCACTGCATTTTCACCCGCCGAAGTCACCATGCGAACAGCCTGAAGCTTTGACCCCATTCCGCCCGTACCCAATCCTATCTGGGATTCCTGAACATAGCTGGCAACCGTTTCATCTAATTCAGTCACGGTCGCCACCAACTCTGATTCATCGTCATCCGGGCAACCGGTATAGAGGCCATCCACGTCGGATAGGATGATCAGTAATTGAGCACCAAGGAGATTTGTTACCAGTCCGGCAAGCTGATCATTATCCCCGAAGGTTGTTTGTAACTCATCCACCGAGACGGTGTCATTTTCATTGACGATGGGGATGACATTCAGCTCCAGCAATTCCAACAGCGTATTGCGCACATTAAGATAGCTGACTCGATCATCAAGCTCGTTCGCTGTTAACAATACCTGAGCGGCAACACGACCTTCGGCATTGAACAGTTTTTGATACGTTTGGATCAAATCGGTCTGCCCGACGGCTGCAATCGCCTGTAGCGTGGCAACATCGGTTGGGCGGGAATGCATCCCAAGCCGATTCAGCCCGGCGCCGACCGCCCCGGAACTAACAAGAACAACCTGACGTCCTTTAGAGGCAATGGCTGATAACTGACTGGCCAGTGAACTGATCCGAGCAAGATCCAGTTTGCCTTCTGAGTCTGTCAGGACGCGCGTACCCACCTTGACCACAATTTTCTTTGCGGTGGCAGTTACTTCCTGACGCAATAAATCACTCATCCGGGTCACCAAGGTTCGTCAGTTCTATAGCTTTTGGCCATTCCATCGCTGGAAAGCTTCCAATGCCGGAAACTCGGGTAGTCCAAGATCATTAAACTGTTTGGCTGTCGCTTTGTTTCGATCTTCTGCACGCTCCCAGAATTCCCGCGGATCCGAACCGGGAAATAAAGCTTCATCCTTCTGGCTCTCATGCTTGAAGATTGCTTTTCGTTTGGTCTGCTGATGGCCAGGGCTAAGTGGCACACTCAAATCAATCTCATGAATTGCATATTCATGCCAGGCTCCACGGTAAAGCAAGACTTCAGGAACTTTGCTACCCTGTTGTTGAAGTACACCGATCGCGCTGAAAATTGCCTCGGCACATACTCGATGAGTACCATGCGGATCGGACAAGTCACCAGCAACGAAGATGACATCCGGTTGTACTTTCTCTAGTAACGACGTGATGATGGAAACGTCAGCGTCACCCACCGGATTCTTTTTGACCGTCCCGGTGCGATAAAACGGGAGATCAAGAAAATGCAGATGGTCTTCCTGACAACCTGCGACGATCGCTCCGGCTTTCGCTTCGCTCCAGCGAATCAAACCCTTAATCTTAAGGACGGCATCACTGTCCGGATTCCCCGGTTTCTTGTTCGCCAGATCATCCGAAACCCGCCGTTCGACTTCCATCGACTTCTCATTCTCGATACCAAACAGATGGTTGTACTCGGTTACTAAATCAGCGATACGCTGAGCGTCGTCATCAAATACCGCGATATTACCGCTGGTCATATAGGCAATATGAGCTTCATGTCCTTCTTCGTTCAGTCGAATTAATGTGCCTCCCATGCTGATTACATCATCATCGGGATGCGGGCTGAAACAAATAACGGTCTGCTTCTCAGCTTCCAGTACGCGGTCACAAATTGTATCCTGCACCAAATTGAAAACGCGCCGGGCTAATAAATGGGAAGGCCCATGATGGCGAAGGAGTTGATGTAGATTGTGATTCCGAAAATCATCGTCATCGAGTTTTAGTAACGACTTATTAGTTTGTTCACAAAGCCAAACCAAAGCACGGATGATCATCGTCTCGTCCCAGTCGACGCTCCCGAACGTCCACGGAGTGGCAATAGCTTCTAAGCCACCGGCTGATGCCGAATCTAAATAGACATTGGTATTCCCGTGATCCTGAAACAGACTGACGGGCACTTTGTTGGTCACCGGCCCTTCCGCCAGAGCACAGATCACGCGAGCTTTATGTTCGCCCAACGCCATCACGGCCACTTCACGAGATTCCATAATGGTTCCCAGCCCCATCGTAATCGCCTGCGTCGGAACGTTGTCTTCGCCGAAGAATTCACTGGCCAGGCAGATTCGTGTCACCGGATCCAATACACACATATGCGTACGGCTGTTGGACTCGGAGAAAGGCTCATTTCCGGCAATGTGCCCGTTGGAACCGAAACCTAACAGCGCAAAATCGATGCCCCCCACTTCCTGAATCAATTCGTCGAATTCCTGACAATAAGCTGCCATTCGACTCAGCTCGATCTGACTGTCGGGTACATGGATCTGATCTTTGGGGATATTGATTAAGTCGAATAGATTGGCATGTAGCGAAGCGTAAATACTCTGTGGTCTATCTTTTGTAATCCCGTAAAACTCTACCGACACAAACACGATGACGTTGGAAAAATCCAACCCTTGCTGCTCGTGAAGCCGCACCAATTCACGGTAGACTCCCTGTGGTGTCGAGCCTGGCGAGAGCAGCAATACTGCTTTGCGATCCTGTTGATCAGCACGACGAATGACACTGGCTATCCGCTGAGCAACGGCGCTGTTCGTTTCATCCGGAGTGGTATACATCATGACCGGCAGCTTTGTATGTGGCACTAAAAAGCTATTGTCATTCGATTCGGTGATTGTGGATTGAACCATCTTCGATTCTGCGCTTACTGTTCAGGCTGGTAGATTAAACGGCGGCTATGTACGAGTGACGACTTTGCTCGAAAGCCATACTCATTAGTAATTCTAGGCTATGCTTGAATTAACGCTATGGTAGGGTGTAGCTAACTTAGTTGATTCTTTCCTGCAAGCAGGTTCGGGTTGCACCTTTTGTAAAGCCTGTATCAAATATACCTACCGAATTAAGGCCATTATGAACGTCGTTCTCTGTGATGATTATCAACAAATGAGTACTCAGGCAGCCACTGTTTTTGCCGAGTGCTTAGCTGCCAACCCTGCAGCTGTCCTGGGACTTGCCACGGGGAGTACTCCGATCGGAGTCTATGAAAATCTGATTGCTCGATTTAAGGCTGGCGAGATTAGTTTTGCTGAAGCCACCTCGTTCAATCTTGATGAATACATCGGCCTGCACCGCGACCATCCGCAGAGCTACTATTATTTCATGCATCAGCAGTTGTTTAATCATGTGGATCTTCCCAGCCAGCGAATCTTCGTTCCTTCGGGTGTCGAGTCTGATTACGGGGCGTATTGTCAGTGGTATGAAGACCGGATTACAGAGGCGGGTGGGATCGATCTGCAAATCCTGGGAATCGGGTCAGACGGTCACATTGCCTTCAATGAGCCGGGTACGGCGTTAGGGAGTCGTACACATATCACTGAGTTAGACCATCAAACGATTGACGATAATGCCCGGTTCTTTCAATCCAAAGCGGAAGTCCCACGTCGAGCAATCACGATGGGCGTGGCGACCATCATGGACGCTCGCAAAATCATTTTACTCGCCACAGGTGAACACAAAGCCACAGCGATACGCGATGCGATCGCCGGACCGGTCAGCAGTGAGTGTACTGCCAGTGCACTACAACAGCATCCGGATGTTACCTTTTATCTCGATTCCGCTGCAGCTTCCTTACTGCCTGCTGAATAATCTCAAGTGCTTGCTTGAGTAATTTCTCAACGCTATCTAGAATGACAACTCTCTTATCTAACACACAAACATAACCCGAGGACGGTATGTTATGAGCGATTGGATCGGCCATGAGTGCGGTATTGCAGCGATACGACTCTTAAAGCCTCTGGATTACTATATCCAGAAATACGGTACTCCAATGTACGGTATTAACAAGTTAACGCTGCTGATGGAAAAGCAACACAATCGCGGGCAGGACGGTGCCGGAGCTGCCGTCATCAAACTCGATATGCCTCCGGGTGACCCCTATATTTTTCGCACTCGCAGTGCCGGCAAGAATCCGATCATGGAAGTCTCCAATCGGCTGGCACGATCTTTTGTCGAAGCCCGGGATATCTATCCCGATGATTACTTTGACGGACAGTGGGTCAAAGAAAACATTCTGTTTGCCGGCGAACTGCTGCTGGGGCATCTGCGGTACGGCACGTTTGGCGGATCCGGAGAAACATTCTGTCATCCGTTTCTGCGTCAAAACAACTGGATGACGAGAAACCTCGTCATGGCCGGCAACTTCAACCTAACCAATAACGCCGAGCTGTTTGAAATGTTAGTTGATCTCGGTCAACACCCACGTAATCGAACAGACACGGTGATTGTGCTGGAAAAGATTGGACACTTTCTGGATGAAGCAAACGACGCCATCTTTCGAAAGTACAACAAACAAAAAATTGCTCGTAAAGAAATCACCAAACACATCATTGAAGACCTCGATATCGGGATGATTCTGAGGAAGGCCACGAAAGCCTTCGATGGTGGCTACGTCATGGCCGGTATGATTGGCCATGGTGATATGTTTGTGCTGCGTGACCCTGCTGGCATTCGTCCCGCCTTTTATTACAAGGACGATGAAATTGTTGCGATCGCTTCGGAACGTCCTCAATTACAAACGGCGTTGAATGTCCCAATGGACTCGGTTCAGGAAGTGGACCCGGGGCACGCTTTAATCGTTAAGCGTGATGGAACGGTCTCCAGCGAAGTTGTCAACGAACCACTACCACGAAAGTCGTGTTCCTTTGAACGCATTTACTTTTCCCGTGGCACGGACTGTGATATCTACCAGGAACGTAAAGAGCTCGGCAGTTCTCTTGCTAAGAATGTGCTCGAAAAGGTTAACTACGATCTGGAACATACCGTCTTCTCTTACATTCCTAATACGGCTGAGACAGCCTACTTTGGAATGGTCGAGGGGATACGAAAATACGTTACCGAAAAAGTTGCCCTGTCGCTCAAGAAAGGTGCGTCCCAGGAAGAAATCGATCGCTTGCTAACGTTACAGCCTCGTGTCGAAAAACTAATGACCAAGGATGCTAAGCTGCGTACATTTATTACTGCGGATGCCGACCGGGAGGATCTGGTTGCTAAGGTTTACGACACAACCTATGGAATCATCGGACCGGAAGACACACTGGTAGTTTTGGATGACTCGATCGTACGGGGGACAACACTAAGAAGCAGTATTCTGCGTATCTTAGATCGTTTGGGAATGAAGAAGATCATCGTCGTCTCGTCTTCCCCGCAAATTCGATTTCCCGATTGTTACGGAATTGATATGTCCAAGATGGCTGATTTCGTTGCGTTCGAGGCGGCCGTGGAATTAGTACACGATCGTGACCAAACGGAGATCCTAGACGAGATTTATCAGGCTTGTCTTGCTGAAGAGAATCAACCTGCTTCTCAGACTGTGAATCACGTCGTCCGATTATTCGAACCATTCACGCCCGAAGAAATCTCAGAACGTATCGGAAAAATCCTAACCCCGCCTGATATGAACGCAGAAGTGGAAATTGTGTATCAAACCATTGAAGGGCTTCACAAGGCCTGCCCTAATCACACCGGGGACTGGTACTTCACAGGAGACTATCCAACGCCGGGTGGGAACCGTGTTGCCAACCGATCGTTCATCAACTTCATGGAAAAGAATGATGCTCGGGCCTATTAACACCCACGGACGTACAAACTGCGATAAACGGGACGATCATACCGCCGAGTACGACGCTCATAATGCGTGCGATAATCCATATCATGTTCGGCCGGCTTCGCCGTCACTGGCTGAGGCCCTTTAAGAACCGGGAACTCTTTGAGCAGTTCCAGTGTGGAAAGATAGTATTCCTCCACATCCGTCCAAAAATGAAACCTGCCCTCGTCTTTCAGAACACGAATGACATCCTGCATATACGACTCATTGAGCACTCGGCGCTTACGATGTTTCGACTTCCACCAGGGGTCAGGAAAGTATACATGCACATCATCTACCGACTTATCCGGTAAGAATTTATGAAAGAACAGTAAGCCATCACCCTGCAACATGAAAGCGTTGTCTCGTCCGGCTTCTGAAATCTTGGCCGCACAGTAATTGGCATACTTCTTACGTATTTCAATGCCCAGAAAGTTTCGCTCGGGACATACGCCTGAAGCCGTCGTAATAAAGAGCCCTTTGCCACTTCCTAATTCCACTTCCAGTGGAATGGTTGGGTCAAACAGTGTCGAGAGTTTCCAATCGTCCGGCAGACGACCAATCTCGTCGTAGTAATCACTGTAATCCAGCTTGGGATTGAGTTTGGGTAATGCGCGACGCCCCATGAGATCTCAGTGCACTGGAGTTATTTAGAGTTGAGAGCGGCTTGCAATTGTTCGGTCGGAATCGGGATTCCCCGGAGAACTCCTTCCACCGCCAAACTGCCGTTTACGACACCCTGAAATTTACAGACCACCATGCGGTTCCGGCGAGCTTTAATAAGCTTGCACATGATGATCAGACGGTCTCCGGGAGTAACCGGATCGCGGAACCGGACTTCGTCCAGTCCGCCAAACCCAAGCATATCCGCTCCCAGCATATCATTCTTTTGGCAAAAGAAGCTACAAGCCTGAGCACAGGCTTCGAGCATAACAACACCCGGCATCAACGGCATATTGGGCATGTGGCCCCGAGTCCAGAAGTCGTCGTCGGTAATATCCTTATAGGCTACCGCTACGCCTTCTTCCATATTCTCGTAGAGAATGCCGGTCAGCTGTTCCATTTCGAAACGCTGAGGGTTGTACTGGCGAATCTCTTCGATATCTGCAATCGGAGTCGTCAAATCGATCGCATCGAGGTCAACAAGTAGTTCTTTATCAGCCAAATGAATCTGTCCTTAGAAACAGGTTCGTCGTGAATTCGAACAATTAAGTCTTGATATGCTTACGCTTTGCTTTACGAGCTTTGGAACTGGCTGGTCGACGACCATGGTTCGCTTTTTTGATTTTGTGATTTGGTTTTGCCATTATCTTTTCCGTGCTGAAATACCAAGTAAACTACCGACGGCCTACCAGCCATCATGTTTTCAATTTCATGAATTCTTTAACCTATCACGCACATTCCGACTTGCAAAGACCGAAACATCTTATGTTGTACAACGTACAGTTTGGATAGGTGCTAACTCTGTATTGGCAGACTATACTTAAACCTATAGTTGAAGACTCTTCAAATTTCGCACAATCGTAACTGGCTCTGCTGATGTATCTCCGAATGGCTAAACGCCTGTTGTTTAACACCAACAAGCGGCTCCTATGGAACCTGGCTTACAAAGCCGGATTTAAAGGTATTCGCGCTGTTCAAAAGCATAAGAAACGCCTGAAGCATGGTGACTTCTTCCCGCCATTTCTCTATATCTCGATCATCAACAGCTGTAACCTTCGCTGTCAGGGATGTTGGGTGGATGTTGCCGCCAAGCAAGAGAAAATTGACGTCGATAAAATGAACGACATTATCGGGCAGGCCAAAGAAATGGGTAATTCCTTTTTCGGGCTACTTGGAGGAGAACCCTTTTTACATAAAGAGATTCTTCAGATCCTTGAAGACAACCGTGATGTCTATTTTCAAATTTTTACCAATGGACATTTCATCAATCCTGACGTTGCCAAAGAACTGAAACGCATCGGGAATGCGACACCGCTGATCAGCGTCGAAGGTACGGAAATTGTCTCCAACGAACGACGCGGTAAACTCCAAGTCCTTAATCGAACGATGGACGGACTGCACAACTGTCTGGATGCCGGATTGTTAACAGGTGTCTGCACCAGCGTTTGTCAAACTAACTATGAAGACCTGGTCAACGATGCCTGGATCGACCGACTCATTGAGCTGGGTGTCATGTACGGCTGGTTCCATATCTACCGACCGGTCGGACCGGATGCCTGCCCCGAACTGGCGTTAACTCCCGAGCAACAATACAACGTCCGTAAGTTCGTCGTGGAAACACGCGCACGCAAACCGATCGTGATGATCGATGCCTACCATGATGGAGACGGGAATGCACTCTGTCCGGCGGCGACTGGGTTTACTCATCACATCAGCCCTTGGGGAGACATTGAACCCTGCCCCATCATCCAGTTTTCAAAAGAATCGATCTACGATGACCGGCCGCTTAAGGAAGTCTTCAATGAGTCCGAATTCCTGACTGACTTCCGTAAAGTCGCAGCTGAAAGTACTCGCGGTTGCATCATCCTGGAACGACCGGATCTGCTCAAAGACCTGGCCGAACGCCATGGAGCTAAAGATACGACAATTCGTGGTGAAGCTGTGCAGGAATTGGATGAGATGGAAATCCGTCCCTCTCAATACAATCCTGGAAATGAAATTCGGGAACGAAATCTGGTTTATCGTCTGGCTAAGAAGTTCTGGTTTAACGATTACGGAGCGTATACAAACAATTTTCAGGCGGATAAATGGATCGATACGAGAACTGAAGCTCCTCAAAAGCCCGGGTAATCTATGTCTATCAATGTATCCTGTCAGTGCGGCGCGTCTTTCTCTGTTCCCGAACAGTTTGCCGGACGTCAGACCGCCTGCCCTAAATATAAACAGCCGCTGACCATTCCTGCCGTTGCCCCTTTGCCTCCAACGCCGCCTCCAGCCCGCAATTTGACGAGTACTTCAAGTACATCTCACAGTAGCAAGTGAACGCCCCCCCTTCTCATCCGACGACCGTTTCACGAGACCGGCTACACGCGGCAGCTGTCAAAGCTCGTCAAAAATTACTGGCCAGTCGAGATTCACAGGTCTTCTGGGAAGGCGAATTGGCAACTTCGGCACTCTCCACTGCGACTGCCGTAAGTACGCTCGCATTACTTCATCAACACTATCCGCTCAACTCAGACTCATTACCGACGCCGGGCGAATTAAGAGATTTCATCAACAAAGGTGTCGCCTGGCTCGCCACTCATCAAAATGAGGATGGTGGCTGGGGAGACACCATCCTTAGTTATTCCAACATTGCAACTACGATGTTGGGCCTTTCAGCCATTCGTTTGGCGGGCTTAGAAGCTGAATATCCGGAAATCGTTAACGCGGCAACTGACTATATAGATCGTCTCGGCTGGATCGATGGACTTAGAGAACGATACGGTAAAGATAAAACGTTTGCCGTTCCCATCCTTACCAATGCAGCGCTTGCCGGTCTGGTACCCTGGTCTTCGGTCGCCTCGCTACCGTTCGAACTGGCCTGCTTTCCCCAGGCGTTTTATAAATTCCTCAAATTACCTGTTGTCAGTTACGCGATTCCGGCGTTGGTGGGCATCGGGCAGGCTAAGTATTTTCACCGCAAACCATGGAATCCTCTGACTCGGCTCATCCGGTCATTGACCGTAAAGAAGAGTCTCCAAGTGCTGAACCGCATGCAACCCGCCAGCGGTGGATACCTGGAAGCCATTCCCTTGACGTCATTTGTGGCCATGAGTCTTATATCGACCGGACGAGCGGATCACGGCGTGACCAAAAACGCCGTCCGCTTTTTATTGGATACAGTAAGGCCGGATGGAAGTTGGCCGATTGACACAAATCTGGCGACCTGGAATACCTCTCTTGCTATCAAAGCGCTTGATGCCAATAGCGTCGATACTGCAAAGCTGGGGCTCACCGATTGGCTTTTGAGCTGCCAAAACACTGAAGTGCATCCGTTTACCGGAGCTGATCCCGGAGGGTGGGGTTGGAGCGACCTGTCCGGTGCTGTGCCGGATTGTGATGACACACCCGGAGCGATACTTGCTCTGGATTGCATTCGCCGTTCGGAATCATTTGATCAGGACGAATTACCTCGCATTCAACAGGCCGCGATGGCCGGAATTCGCTGGATGCTCAACCTGCAAAATCGAGACCATGGCTGGCCCACTTTCTGTCGTGGCTGGGGTACGCTGCCATTTGACCGAAGTGGAGCGGACTTAACGGCTCATGTTTTACGAGCACTCAAAGCATGGGAACCTGAGTTGCTTGCTGGAGATGGCCTCTTTGCCAACAACCCAAAAGGATTGCAAAAGGTGGTTGACGAGGGATTTGGTTATTTGGCCTCTCAACAACAGGCCGATGGAAGCTGGTTTCCGCTCTGGTTTGGTAATCAGGATCATCCACAGGAAGAAAACCCTGTGTACGGTACATCCAAAGTATTGCTGGCCTATGTGGCCTGGAAGCGAACTACCGAAGATGCAGCTGTACGTGGATATCGCTGGCTTGATGCTGCGATCAATATTGATGGAGGGTGGGGAAGCGGCGTCGCTCATCAAAAACTGAATTCCGGGAAATTGAACAATCAGCGGGATGGCAGCAGTATTGAAGAAACGACGCTGGCATTGGAAACCTTACTGCAAAGCCCCGAATTTGAACAGTTCGCGGCCACGACGGATAAGGGACTTGCATGGTTAATAAATCGAGTCGAAACTGACAGGTATCTTGATTGTTCACCGATTGGTTTCTACTTTGCGAAGCTGTGGTATCATGAGAGGTTATATCCACTGATTTTTACGGTTTCTATACTGGGTACCGCCTTGAGTCGCATTAGTGATTCGGCTGGAAACACAGATCAGAACTCCGACATTCATAAAGGACTGCATTAACTTGGCAACTGCATCATCTGCTGATGGATCCGTTAATGCCTCAGCCGACAGCGATCAACCGAAACGCAAGTCTAAGCGACGGAAAACTTCTCATCTGAAGTTAGTTCCCGAGTCCAAGGAAATGCGCGAAGCGGTACGTGCCAAGTGTCAGGCCATTTGTGACGGTGTGGATAAATCCCGCCCCATGACCAAGGATGAGATGGAGGTCGAGGTTCGTAAGATTCTTGACGAACTGGATCTTCCCGAAGGTTATCTGGGCTGGACGATGGTGATGTTCGCGTCCGAGTTTTGGCGTGAGCAAGTCGCAGCTGTGCCGCCTAGCCGACGGCTGTTTTTATTGCCACATTGCCTCAAGCATGCCGAAGGTTGCCCCGCTGATTACGATCAATTCGGGCTGGATTGTAAAACCTGCGGTGCCTGCAGTATTGCCGATTTCCGTGGCATGGCCGAAGACATGGGCTATCGTGTACTGGTGGCCGAAGGCTCGCCAATCGTCCATAAAATTATCGTCTCCGGATATGTCGATGCGATCGTCGGTGTTGCCTGCCTGAATGTCCTGGAAAAGGCCATCGATAAAATCCTGCTCGCTGGGATTCCCTGTATGGCTGTGCCACTTCTATCTGACGACTGTAGAAACACTGCAGTTGATGAAGACTGGGTCAATGAAATGATCCAGATTGAATATGACGACACAGCCCCACAAACTCGTACCTACCTACATTTGATGCGTGCATCCATGGATTTATTCGAGCCGGATGAACTTGAAAGGATCATCCCCCGGATGCGTGGTGGCCCACGACTTAGTGAAGTCGATGGGAACGGACTGGGGAAAATCGACCCCATCGCACTGACTGAAGCGGTGGCCTATGACTTTCTAAGTAAAGGCGGGAAGCACTCCCGGCCTTTCATCACTCTGGCAACCTACGATGCATTGACTGGTGGTCAGGCGACGTTGCGGGATGGTGCCAAGACAATCGAATATTGGACGGATTCCGTAAAACGCTGTGCCATGTCGATTGAAACTTTCCATAAAGCCTCACTCGTTCATGACGACATCGAAGACGATGATCCGTTCCGTTACGGTGAAGAAACCGTGCATAACCGGTACGGAATTCCCACTGCCATTAACATTGGCGACTATATGATTGGCATGGGCTATCGATTTGTCAGCACGGAATCAGCCACTCTGGGAGCAAACGTCACTGCTGATATTTTGGATGTATTAGCCGAAGCGCATACGAAGTTGTCCGAAGGTCAGGGAGCGGAACTGCTTTGGCGAGATTCGCTGGATAAACAGCTCAAGCCAATCGATGCTCTTAAAGTCTATGCACTGAAAACCTCTCCGGCCTTTGAAGCTGCCATGCTTTCCGGAATTCGATTAGCTCAACCCATCGGTGAATACCGGGAACCAGTCAAACAATTCGCTCGTAACATGGGAGTCGCCTTTCAGATCCTTAACGATCTGTTGGACTGGCAGGGTGACGACTTTAACAAGATGGCTGCCGGCGGAGATGTACTCGGAGGTCGACCAACCGTCCTGCACGCGTTGGCACTGGAAGGACTCGCTGAAGAAAAACGCACCGAACTGCTTGACCTTTGTCGTGAAGACCACGAAGCGGACCCGGCCGTACGGATCGAACGCGTTAAACATCTGTACGAAGAAGCCAATGTATTTACCTTTGCGCTGAAACTGGTAGATAAACACCAGGCACGGGCGGAATCCATTGCCGATGAAATTCAACCCGAAGATTTGCGGCGACTAATGTATTTCCTGATCGATTCGATTCTGGAACGGCCCGAGGAACAACTGCAACAACTCGTACCCGCAACCATCGAAGTGCCGGAAACAAACGCTTCCTAACTTCCCACCTAACAATCGTTATGGTCATCGTCGCCTAAGTGAATCCCGCCGCTAATTCGTCAAGGAATTGGACCCCGTGAGTTCAAATACACCCGCTCCAAATCTCAGCACACTTATCGGGTTGTTTTACCCCGAAGCTGGTGAATTCGGACAGGTTGAAAAAGTACATCCCGCGGATATGCCGGACGTCTATCAAAAACTTCTGGCTCATGAACACCATATGACGGTCACCGTCGAATCTCACTATGGCGAATTGGTCGATGTTCAGGTGCTGGAATCGATGCATGTGGCAAACTACTACAGCCGCAAAATACTTCTCACGAAGCAATCGGACCGTTCGGTCGTCCAATTTGGAATCGTGCGTTTAAACTTCGACTACCTTGCCGGAGAGGTACAGCAGGAGATTGTTGGCGAAGGGACGCCGCTGGGTCGGATTCTCATCGATCGCGATGTTTTACGACGCGTTGAATTGTCCGAACTTTGGAAAATCAGCGTGGGGCTGGATTTGGCCGAGCTATTTAATGTTGCGTCTGGTACGGAAGTATGGGGACGCACTGGCTGGATTCACTGTAATGGTGAACCGGCAATCGAACTTCTGGAAGTGGTTAGCCCAACTGAATAAATGCGCGAAGGAAATACCAACACGATTTACGATACCCCACTGCAGGATAGTTACGATTGTGTGGTTATGGGAGGCGGACCCGGCGGGAGTGCCACTGCAGCACTGGTGGCAGAAGCCGGCTACAGCGTGTTGCTCGTGGAACGTGAAGCCGTTCCTCGTTTCCATGTTGGCGAATAACTCATGCCCGAAACCTTTTGGAGTTTCGAACGCCTCGGCGTGCTCGACAAAATGCGCAACAGTGATTTCATTAAGAAGCTGAGTGTGCAGTTTGTAAGTCATAGCGGGAAAGAATCGAGACCCTTCTTTTTTGAAAAACATGACCCCCGCGAGAACTCGCAAATCTGGCAAGTCGAACGTGGTGCTTTTGATCAAATGCTGCTCGATAATGCAGCAGAAAAAGGGGCTCAGTGACGGGACAAGACACGCGTCACTACGGTTACGTTCGAGGGTGACCGGGCGACCGGTGTGGAACTTGGACTGGAAGATGACAGAATGCAGCACGTTGCAGTCCGAGTCGTCTTGGATGCAACCGGCTTAAGCGCCATCATAGCCAATCGATTAAAACTCAAACAAGAATACATTTCACCATTTGAAAACTGTGGCAGACCAGCCGTCTAAATATTACACTAGTAGTTTACCGCAAAGGGATTCTCCTCCTCCTTTGCCTCTCACCCTTCGGACTAGTAACGAATTATGAATAAATCTACGGGCAAGTGGATTATTATCGGCCTGGTTATCCTGCTGATTATTTTGCACCACGATGTATGGAATTGGGATAACAAGAAACCGGTTTTCGGTTTCATGCCGATGGCATTACTTTGGCAAGCTGGGATCTCAATCGGCGCAGGTGCAACCTGGTTTTTGGCAACCAAGATTGCCTGGCCCGAGTTTGAGGATGATGACCAAGAGGTAGCTGTTACCGAAGTCGATGCGAAACAGGAGGGAGGTGAACTATGACTCAGCTAATCATTATTAGTATCTATCTCTGTTTGCTATTAGGGCTGGGATTATTCTCCAGCAAGCTCTTCCGCGGTACCAGTAAAGATTACATGCTGGCCAGCCACTCGATTGGTCCGATCATGTTATTGATGTCTTTGTTTGGAACAACCATGACGGCTTTTGCGTTGGTTGGCTCGACAGGTGAATCTTTCAAAGAAGGGGCAGGTGTCTACGGATTGCTGGCATCTTCCAGCGGTATTATCCACTCGCTTTGCTTTTTCGTACTTGGCGTAAAACTCTGGAATTTGGGACGCAAATACGGCTATACAACTCAGATTGAGTTTTTCCGCGATCGTCTGGAAAGTGACAAAATCGGAGTCATCCTGTTTCCGATTCTTGTTGGCTTAGTCATTCCCTACTTACTGATCGGCGTGATGGCATCCGGAGTGGTAATCAACAGTATTACCGAAGGTGCCTTTGAGACAGCCTTTGCCGAACACGATTATGGAGTGCCGCCATGGTTGGCTTCTCTGGTAATTTGTATCGTCGTTCTAATCTACGTATTCTTTGGTGGAATGCGTGGAACAGCTATGGCGAACACAGCTCAGACGATCGTCTTTATGATCCTCGGCTTAATTACCTTCTTTATCGTCTCCAATAAATTGGGTGGTCTGGAGCAAGCTACAGCCAATGTGCTTGAAAAGAACCCGACCAAGATGATGCGGGAAATAGATCCTCAAGATGATGCAAGTTATAAGAAAAAATGGGAATCCTGGAAGAACGTTGCTTTCTATAACTACGCCACGAGCCATGGAAAATTCTCGCTAACAGATGAACAAAAGAAACAAGCCGATAATGAATTCAAGGCACCTCTACCTCCGTTTCTCAGGGTGGACCGTGCACCAGCAGCATTTGTCGCCAAGAACAACCTGTTAAATCTTAGCTTTGAAGAAAAGAATAAAGCGCTACTCGAACAGGATGACAGGCTTAAACCAGACTCGCTGATATACTCGGAGCATGAATTAACACATGAAGAGATGGTGGACAAGTATCCACGCTTGCCGGGTACTGATG
>CEUQ01028431.1_pt1 | contig 35589 bp, 28 predicted proteins | sample 361491 | NCBI WGS metagenome assembly CEUQ01 (sample SAMEA2622796, study PRJEB7988) | marine metagenome | biome: marine biome (ENVO:00000447); feature: marine epipelagic mixed layer (ENVO:xxxxxxxxx); material: "saline water (ENVO:00002010), including plankton (ENVO:xxxxxxxx)" | depth 120 m | reverse complement strand
TTGTGATGTCAATCGTTCCTGTTTGCCACCAAACTTCAGGTAATTGTTGTCTAGGCATATTATACGGTTCTTTCATTTTATTACTTTTTAATAATGGATATAAAGTCTTATCCTTAATGTTCCACATTTTGTATGGAGTTGCTTTAGCGGGTGTTACAGATCTTACACTATCTACGACTTGATTATTGATGATAAGATCTATAGCGTCATCTATTTGACCTCGTAGCCTTATGGGGCTAGTAGGCCTTAGTTGTACAATTATTTCAGGATTATAGTTTTCCCTATCTTTCAATTCAGTCATAAGCCAATAAAAAGTCTCTAAATCTGATGTATTATCTTGAGCAAGTTCTAATGGGCGCAAAAATGGGACTTCAGCTCCATATTTTTGTGCTATATTTCCAATATTTTTTGAATCAGTTGAACAAATTATCCTATTTATCTTTTTGGATTCTAGTGCTGCTTGAATACTGTAAGAAATTAATGGATGGCCGTCAACCATTCTTATATTTTTCTTAGGAATACCTTTACTTCCGCCTCTTGCGGGTATAATTGCTAAAATTTCAGTCATTATTTTTATTTCTTATTAAGGAATTATAAAATTTAATATACTCATTTACTACTATTTTATAATCATACTTTTTTTTTGCAAACTCTAATGATTTTAATCCAAAATCTTCACAAATTTTTTTATTTTCGGATAATTTCAATATAGCATTCGAGATATCATTTTTATTTTTTATATTTATAGTTATACCATTTTTATTATTTATTACTACATCTTTTATTCCTGGCATATTTGTACCAATTAGAGGTAAACCAGTTGCTGATGCCTCTAGAAGGGTTCTAGGAACTCCTTCTCTATAGTAAGAAGGAGAAACAAACACATCGGCTATTGCAAGTAATTTAGGTACATCTTCTCTTTTTCCCATGAAGATAATATTTTTTTCTTTTTTCCATTCTTTAAGTTTTTGCTCATCAACAGATCTTTTGTTACCGTGATCAAGTGATCCAACGACTAAAAAGGATAAGTTATTTTTATTTTTTAAAGTTTTCGCCGCTTCAATAAATTCTTCTATACCTTTATCGTATTGTAATCTTCCTACAAAAATTGAAACAAAATTTTTTTTAGGTATGCCTAATGCTTTTCTAAAAGATTCATTATTTAATCTATTTAGTCTCTTATTAGGAAAATAATCACTAAGATCTACACCAGAACCCCCTTCAATAAAAATTGCTTTTTTAGGATCGATTGCCTTTTTGATATTAAGTACATTGAAATCATCTAGATTTTGAAAAAATACTTTATCTGAAATCATATTGGAGAACTTGTATGATTTTGTTGCAATATACTGTATAACTTTCCCCTTAATATTATTTCTGTCAACAAAGGCATAACCTAAACCAGTAATTGTTGAGACATTTATTTTTACCCTGGCTAATTTACCAGCGATTGGAGCAAAAATATTTGGTTTAGTATGAAAATTTTGTGTAATATCTGGCTTGATTGTCTTGAGAATTTTATAAAGACTTACTATAGATAGAATAGCTCCAAATGGGTTAAGACTGCTTCGATTAATTTCCCAAGCTATATGTTTAGCTCCATAGGACTCAATACTTTTAGTCCATTCTCCTTTAGGGGTTACAGCAAAAACTTCAAAATTATTTTTTATCAAAAATTTAACCCACGGCATTCGTAGGCGGAAAAAAATTTCATTTTGATTAGCTATCAGTACAATTTTTTTTTTAGATTTGCTCATTTTTTATTTCTTAATAATCCCTATAGGGAAATTTTTATTTTGTTTTATCAATATAGGTTCTTTATCATTTGTTTTTGAAAAGTTGATAAACGCATCATTGCTTATATCATCAGATATGAGAAAACCTTGATTTTTTATACTTGACCATGAAGTCTCATACTCGTACATCTGGTTCGAAAAGGAGTGTCGTGAGTCATGGATAAAAATATCAATTTCAGAAAGTTCACTAAGTAGATTTGGTAATAATTTTTTTGATGATCCGATTAATAAATTCCATCTATCTTTTAGCGATTTAGGAATTAAGTAACCAACTTCAGGCATATTTTTTGTATTTGGAGTAGGTAAATCTATACTATATAAATGTCCTTTTTTATTCTCACTCATTGCTTTCAATATACTCCATGAAGTCATACCTGGCCCAACCCCAGTTTCTACAACAATTTTGGGTTTTATTAACTTGGTGATTATGTAGGTAAGTTTTGCTAATTCATTTGTTGCAGCCCATGAATAATTTGGAAGATTTTTATTTTTTGAGGATAAAAAATCTGGAAATTTATTTTCAATTTTGTTAAGTTCAAGTAAGTTAGTTTTTGTTGTAATATTTATTGCTTTTTTGTAATTGATCAGAGAAATATCATTGAAATTAGTGTACTTGCGATGCTTTTTGGTAATTACTTTATCATCTATAAACTCAATAAACCATGAGTAAGCAAGATTTGGATTACGTAAGAATTTAATTATTTTGATAGTTTTTTTTAATGGAAGATAAAATAAAACTCTTAATGAATTCAATATCATGAAAGTCTTTCTTTATTAATATATTTACTGTACATCATCTCAACTTTTTTTATATATTTTTCTAGCGTAAATTTTTCTGAAACTAATTTTTTCCCATTTTCTCCTAGTTTATTGGCTAACTTTTTATCTTCTAATATTTTTATTACCCACTTAGCCATAATTTTAGGTTTTTTACTAGGGACTAATACACCATTATATTGATGTTTGATAGCCTCCGAGGTACCTCCTACATTGTTAGCAACTATAGGTTTCCCTGCAGCCATACTTTCAATTGCTATTCTTGGGAAACCCTCAGTTATAGAAGGCATAATTATTACATCAGAAATAGAAAATATTTCTGGTAAATCTTTTCTCGCTCCTAGAAATTTTATTTGCTTGCCTAAACTCAACATTTTTGCTTGTTCTTCCAGTTGTTTTTTTTCTTCACCTTCTCCAGCTATTAGAAAGATAGTATTTTTCATAGTCTTTTGTATTTCGTAAAATGTTTCTATTCCGAAGTTTATACCCTTAACTTTTCTGAGACGGCCTACGCAAAGTATAATTTTTTTTGAATAATTTATATTAAGCGATTTTTTTATCTCATTTTTTGATTTACTGATTTGATATTTTTTCATATCAATTCCGGAGTAAATAACTTTTATTTTTTCATTTGGAACTTTCAAATTTTTATTAATTGAATATTTTCCTTTCTTCGAATTAACTTCTACTATGTTTACTAATGGATTAGTTATTTTTGTTAGAAAACGTTCGTACCAATTAGCTTGCCCTATAGTTCTTTCCGAACAAATGATAACTTTGATATTAGATGTCTTACCTATGATGCGTCCTAAAATATTAGCATGAATCAGGTATGTGTGAATAATATCTGGTTTATAGGTTTTTATTATATTTCTTAATCGAAATGAGTATAAAAAATCTGTTTTTGAATTTATGTTTAAAGTAAATATATTAATATTTTTTTTCTTAAATTCATTTGCCATTGGCATTTTATTCGTTATAGAGCAGATAGCATGCTCGTATCTCTTTTTATCAATGTGTGGCAACCCAAGTAATAAACCATGTTGTACACCACCAACTTCTAAACTTGTAATCAGGTGTAAAATTTTTGTTTTTTTATAAGATGTTTGCATTATTTCCTTCTGACCATAATTCCAAGCAAAATAAATTCCATAATTTAACGGAAAAATCTACATTATTATTATAATGTAGATCTAGCATTGATTTAATTTCTTCCTTATTAACAATTCTATGTATTCTAGCCTCATTTGATAGTAATTTGTCAGAGAACATTTCTCTTAAGTCAGCCTTTATCCATTTTGCAATCGGGACTGAAAATCCTTCTTTATTTCTTGATAAGATTTCTGGTGGAAGTTTATTTTCGAAAATTTTTCTTAATGGTTGCTTTCCTTTATTTTTCTCAAATAAAAAGTGTTGTGGAATTGACATTGCATACTCAACTAAATCTTTATCTAAAAATGGGGATCTTACTTCTAATCCATTCGCCATAGACATCCTATCAGATTTGAATAAAATATCACCTGGTAGATAAGTCAATATATCTAAGAGTTGTATCTCATTATTACTATTCCTTATTTTATTAAGAGTTTCAATTAAGTAATCATTTTCATCCATATTTTCATTATTAATTAAATTGGTGAAATCTTTTGTAAGTAATTTATTGTTATGGATATTTTTACCATTGATATTGAATTGCTTGAGGAATGATATGTACCACTCTTCATGGTTTTTATATGCAGGATAAGATAGTCTTTTAATTTTTCTGAATTTATTGTTTTTTTCAAAATTCTCATTTATATTTTTAGTAAATTTTGCAATATTTTTTCTAAAAATGTATGGTAATTTATAAAAATTTTCAGCAATTTTTTTCCCAACATATCTTTCATATCCACCAAAAATTTCATCTGCTCCATCACCACTTAGACTTACAGTAACATGTTTTCTAGTCATCTTAGAAAGATAATAAAAAGGTAACATTGAAGCGTCTGCAAAAGGCTCATCTGCGTACCAAATAATTTTTTCAATATCATTAATAATATTCGGTGTTACTACAAATTCTTCATGATTCGTATCAAATTTTTTCGATACCATCTGAGCATAACTCAGCTCGTTATATGATTTATCTTCGAATCCAATAGAATATGTGTTTATTTTATTTGTAAATTTACTAGCAGTTGCTACAACTATTGATGAATCTAGGCCTCCACTAAGAAAAAATCCTAAAGGTACATCACTGATTAGCCTGGATTTTACAGATTTATCAAGTAAATTAGTTACCGTTTCCTGAATTTCTTCAGATTTCAAGCTATTATTAATTTTAGGATCAAAATTCCAATATCTAGTAACTTTAATATTATTTTTTTCAAACACCAAATAATGAGCAGGTTCTAATTTATGTATTTTTTCGTATATGCTCATCGAATCTGGTATATAACCTAAATTCAAGTATTGAAAAACTGCTTTTATATTAATTTTTGTTGAATGTATAATTTTTTTCGGAAAGCTTTTTACTTCAGAGGAGAAATATAACTCGTTGTTATCAAAGTAGTAAAATAATGGTTTTTTCCCAAATCTATCTCTATATAGTAAAAGCTTTTCTTTCTTTTCATCCCATAATGCGATAGCAAACATTCCATCGATGTATTGGATAAAATCTTCTCCATATTCTTCGTACAAATGAACTATGGTTTCTGTATCAGATTGAGTTTTAAATTTATATCCTAATTTAATTAACTTATCTCTTAGTTTTTGATAGTTATATATTTCTCCATTAAAAATTGTAAAAATATCTTCGTTGTTGTTTGATATGGGTTGCCAACCTGATTCAAGATCGATTATAGATAATCTTGTATGACCGAAGGCTATTTTTTCACGAATCATTTTTTTTGTACCATCTGGACCTCTGTGAACTATTTTTTCACACATATAATTAAGCTCATCCATGGGTAATGGAGGAGATTCGTTAAAATTTACTTTTCCGCAGATTCCACACATAGTTTTATAAGTTAATTTTATAAATAAGTAAGTTAATTAGTATTTTTAGTTATTATATTCATAAATTCCTTATAAATAATTTTCTCAGAAAATCTATTAATTATTGATTTTCTTGCTTCAATAGAAATATTTTTTAACATAATTTTATCCATTTCTAAAATTTCTATAATTGAATTTGCAAGAGATAATGAATCTTGAACTGGTACAATTTTCCCATAATTATTTATAATTTTTTTTGAATCACCAATATTAGTTGCTATTATAGGTGTTTCACAACTCATAGATTCAGCTACTGAGTTTGGAAAACCTTCTCCACTATCCGAGCACAAAACAGTTAGATCGCAAGCTGACATAAGCTTAGGAATATCTTCTCTTGAACCTAGCCATTTAATATTCTGATTACTTAATTTGAGCAAATTTTTGTAGTAATTATTTTTTTCTTCTTTTTGTGCAATCCCACCCACACAAATTAGATATATTTTGTTTTGATATTTTTTACTAGTCTCATTTATTATTTTTATTGCTTGAAGTATATTCATATGATCTTTCATTGGGTGAATACGTGCAAAAATACCTATTAACTTCATATTATTTGAAATACCAAACTCTTTGTATACTGTTTTTTTTGATGAAAGATTCTTGAAGTAAGCGTGATCAATAATATTTGGTATAGAAAATATTTTTTTTCTTGGAAAGCCGTATTTTTTATATTCATTAAGTGCAGCATCCGAATTCGTAATTATTAGATCAGGTAACCCAGATAACATCTTTTCTAATTTATATACTAGATTAACTTTTATTGAATAATCTTTAGGATCCAAGTATGATGATCTGATTCCCCATACAATTTTTGGTCTTTTAGATTTTTTAAATAGTTTAGAAATAAGTAATGAAAAAATGTTCATATTTGGTAAAAAGCTATAAGCAACATCGTAATTTTTATGTCTATATAGCCTATGAAAATCTATGGCCCGAAAAAAAATATTTTTTGATAAAGTGTGTAGATTAGCTTTCGTATATTTTTCTAGGTCTCCATTTGGATAAATTCTGGCAATATCAACCTCGTGCCCATAATTTATCAACATGTTTGACATACTGATTATTTGTCGCTCTGTTCCACCAATATTTAGTGATCTAACTGCAAAAAGGATTTTCATATTATTAGTTAAAATTTTGCTTTTTAGCCAAATTTGTAAAAATTCCATTATGTTGTATTAGTTCATCAAATTTACCTGATTCAACAATTTGTCCATTATCGAAAACATATATCATGTCTGCTGATTTTATAGTAGAAAGTCTATGAGCAATGATAATGATTGTTTTATCATTTTTTTGCTTAGAAATAATAGTCTCTATTTGAGATTCTAAAATACTGTCTACAGAACTAGTTGCTTCATCCAGTATTAGAAGTTCTGAATCTCTATATAATTCTCTAGCTAAAGAAAGTCTTTGTCTTTCTCCACCTGATAAATTGTTGCCAGAATCATTAACATTTTTATTATTTTCAAATAACTGGCTTAAGCCTGTTTGATCTATAATATTCTCTAACTTTTTAAAATTTAATTTTTTTCTCCATAATGAAATGTTTTCTTGGATACTTGTATTGAAAACTACAGACTCTTGAGTTACATATCCAATTTTTTCTCTATATTTACTTAGATTTATATCACTAATATCTTTTTCTCCCATCATAAAATTTCCAGTTTCTGGTTTTAGCAATGATGAAATTATATTAGCAGTAGTCGATTTTCCTGAGCCAGATGATCCTACAAATGCTACAGTAGTTTTTGGTTTGATTTCTAAAGAAATATTATTTAGTGCTTTTTCATTTTTATAGCTATAACTTATATTTTTTAGCTTTAATACGGTATTAAAATTTGGATCGTCTCCATTTGGGCTTAAGTTTTCTAGATTGTCATCTAATTTTCTCTGTAGTTTAAAGTATATTTCCATGCTTCCAACAGATGATATGAATTTTCTATATGGTGCTTGGGTTGCTACCAAATTAATAGCAGCTTGACGAAATATGAATAAAAGGAACAAAATTTCGATAATATTTGATTTTCTAACCTCAGTAAAAAAATAAATTAATATCGCCATAATGACCACAATTAAAGGCTCGAATAAGAAGGTTGAGCTACTTTGAATAAATTTTAATTTTCTATATGCTTTTCCTACATTAACTATTTCAGTACTAATTTTTTTTGATATACCTGGATATTGACCAGTTGATTTTAGGTATTTGATATTTTCTATTATTTCTAATACGAAGTTTTGCTGTTTATTTGATCCGTCTGTTAATGCTTTAGAAGATTTCGATGTCATTCTATTTAGTCTTAACATTATTAATCCGATGGGAATTGAAAGAATAGCAAGGAAAATTGTTACAACTGGAGATATGATTAATGCTACTAGTAAATATACCATTGCTGTTATAAAAGAAACAATAAAAGCTAAAAGTTGATCTAATGCAAAGTTTACTCTTTCTATCTCATTGTTGAGAACATTACTTATAGTTCCTCTATTTTGTGTATTTATAAATTTATAATCTGAATGTATCAACGATAAGACTAAGTTTTTTCTCATATTAATTAGATTATTTGAAATTATTTCTGCCTGAAACCAAGACTGAAATACCAGAATTATTGCTCTAAGAATAAAAAAAACAATTAAAACAATGAGCATATTTATTAAAGATTGATCTAAATTAATTAAATTAAACATCCAATCAAAAAACTGAAGTAATCTATTATTCTCTAACTCTTCATTTTGAATAATAGGTAAAATTAGACTTATTCCAAAGCCTTCAATTAACGCAGCAGTTTGCATTATTATTAATAAAATAATGATTTTATTACCTAAAACCTCATAATATTTTTTTATATATCTAATCATTGTTTAATATTTCTACTATATTGATATTTTTGTTTTTTGCATAGGATAATTCATTTAATAATTTATGGTAATTTTGATCTATTTTTTTAGATGATGATAATTCTATTATTTTTTTTGACATGATTATTTGTTTTTCTTTTGTGATTATTTCAGATAAATTTTTTATTCTTAATGCCCATTTTTCAGGGTCGAGAATTTCTAGGTAACCATTTTCGTTATTTATTATCCATTCATTAAAACTGTCTTCGTCTTTATTAGCTATAACCGGAACACCGCATGCAATACTTTCTAGTAAAGGAGTTCCCATAGCTTCATTATAAGAAGGGAAACATGAAATATCTGCACATGAAATATAATCTTCCATATTCAAAAATCCATGAGAAATTTTTACTCTATTTTCAATTCCTAACTTTTTTGCTTTTTGTTCAAATTTATAAAAATTGTCAATTTTGTAACCTTCAAGTAAATCATTTTTTTCTAGTAAAGGACCTCCAAGTATGAGCTTATATTTTTCTGGTAATTGACTTAATACATCTAGTAGAAAAGTATGGTTTTTGCGTTTTAAATATTTTGCCACATAAACTAATACTATATCATCAGAACTAAAACTAGATAATTCTTTTCTTAGTTTATTCTTAATATTTTTTGTAGGAACATTAAATTTATTTTCATCGACTGGATTTGGTCTGATCCAAACATTATTTTTTAGATTGTACTTAATACACATTTTTCCAATACTTTTACTTATTGCAGTGATTACACAGTTTGTTTTTAGATCATATCGACCAAAAAATCTTTGTAGTGGCAGAAATTGATATGGTGTTTTAATAGGATTAACTATTTCCATAATTAATGGTATTTTGTTTTTTCTACTAAAGTTTACTGCTGAAATAGTAGCAGGTGATATACCAAAAGTATGAATCAAATCAAACTTCTTTTTTTTTATTTCTTTTTTTACAATCCTATATTCAACAATTGTAAGAAAAGCGTTCATTATTCTTTTTAATATAATCTTTCCAAATATTTTGTTTAGTATTCTAAATTTTTTAGAGGTTATTCTTTGTACATTTATTCCATCAATTTGATATTTTTTTGATTCATAATTACCGGTGCTACTTGTAATTACCTCAAATTTTATATCAAATTTTTTAGATAATCTTTTATAGGTATTATGTGCTCTTAACCCAGAACCAGAATATTCAGGTAAATATTTACTTGATACGATTAGTACTTTCAATAGACTACTCTCATTATATTATTTACTAAGTAGAATAAAGTAATGCATTGGGAAGTCTTTATTATGTTTTTCCCATACAATACTTAATCCTGATAATTTTATTTCATTTATGACTTTTGATCTGGGAAAACTTTTTCTACCTATTTCCCAGTAATGCGGATTCCAAAAATCTTTTCTTTTTATTAATTGATAATATGGTGTATCTTTTTTTTTGGGTGTCTCCCAAAAAAAATTTATATTAAGTTTTTTTCTAAAAAAGCCTAACTTTAACTTTCTAGGGAATAAAATACTCGGGAATTTAATACTAAAATTGAATGAATGAACTTGATAAGGTAATGATATCAAGATGTATTTGTCAGAAATATTTCCAAGTTTTATTAATGTGGACTTAAGTTCGTTGAAGGGTATATGTTGTAAAACTTCAAATGCTACAACTAAATCAAATTTCTCTTCAATTTTGATTTCTCTTATATCTCCCAAATAATTAGGATTTGTTCTCTTTTTAATATCATTAGTCTTAATTTCATATCCTAACATCTTGATAATGGTTGAAAAAAATTGATTACCAGGCCCAATCTCCAGTATATTTTTTATGTTGTTTAGGTTGGTAACAGATTTAATTTGCATAAATAAGCTACTAAACCTATTTTCATTTATAGCTGACAATCTTTCATGTTTTAATGTATCTTCAATGTTGTTCAAAAATTATTCTCCTTTATTAGATATTTCTGTGTAGTATAAATTTTCAAACTTTTTACCTATAATTTTCCAATCATATTTAGATGAAATAGTATTTTTACCATTTGCAATTAATTTTTTTCTTAGCTCAATTGAAGAATAAATTTGGTCTATTTTTTTTGCAAGATCTTTAGCATTACCAGGCTCAGATAACAAACCGTCATAATTATCAATAATACTTTCCTTGCAACCAGGCGCATTTGTAGAAATAACAGGTATAGAAGATGCCATAGCTTCTATATTAATCATTGCAAAAGTTTCAATGAGTGACGGAAATACACATGCATCTGAACTTTTATATAATTCAATCAAAGATTTACTAGGTACATAATAATCATCGTTATCATCAATTCCTAGCTCTTCAATTAGTGTAATGTGAGAGGAAAGATTAAGTTCATTTATTTGTTTTTTTAGTTTGTTTACTTTATCACCAATAATTACTAAATGTTTATTATCTAATAATTTTTTTTGACTTAGTATATTAAATGCATCTACAAGGTAATTAAAGCCTTTTTTTTCATGATTTCTACCAACACATATGTACAAAAATTTATTTTTAGGTAAACCATATTTATCTCTGATTTGTTTCACATTTGGATTTATTGAATTGAATCTACTTAAGTCTACTCCACAAGGTATTATTTCTATTTGATTTTTTTTTACATCGATCTCTAAGAGATCATTAATTACAGATTCGCTCAATGCAATTGCCTTAGTACATTTTTTAGCCCATTTTATAATTAATTTTTCTTTTGTTTGATCAAATCTGTAGCCATAACTAACATCTTTATTTTTTTGTATGTCATATCCAACAGTTCTAATAATATGAGTAGTATTTTTATTCTCAAGAAATTTACAAATTGAAATTCCCATTGGATATGTTCCAAACGATTGCCATACATTAAATTTATATTTTTTTGTTAAAAAATATAAATATTTATTCAAAATGTAACTATAAATTCTACCAATAATTTTTTTACCAATTAGACTTTGGTGTCCAGGAAGCATAGGAACTATTCGATATGAAAAATTTTCATTTTTAATCTTTTTCCAGTTTTTCCAAGAGATAATCATAGTTACTTTATGATTTTTTTCATGTAAATATGATGCTAGATTATGAGCAGTAACTTGAGCTCCTCCTATACTTGGAAAAAATGAAGATATGGCAATAGCTATGTTCAGCTTGTTATTTGTAATTTTATTTTTAGGCATATTTTGAAGTTGAATTTGTCAATTAAGTACTAATAATTACTTTTATATGATATGCTTTATTTTTATTATTTGAATTACGAGATAAAAATACCTAAATATCTCTAAATATTAATTTTTTTCAAGAATTACCCCTGAGCTTCGCGATGATAGGCTTTTCACTGTCATATACTTTTTTTATCCCATCACCCATTGCTGATTCGACTAGTCTAATATCTCTTGCAAGTTTAATCATTCCTTGAGGTTCTACTGATGCAGAATGATCAGTCCCCCACATAGCTCTGCTAAGAGTTATATGTCTCTCGATGAAAGTAGCACCTAAAGCAACCGTAGATATAGTAGTTGAAAGACCAACTTCATGTCCAGAATAACCTACAGGGCAGTCATAAATTCTACCTAGGGTTTTTATCATATTTAGGTTTAGCTCTTGATAGTTAGCTGGATAACTACTAGTAGAGTGAGCTAGAAGAAAATTATCACAGTCTAAAATTTCTACAGCAGTTTGTATTTCTTTCATTGTTGACATTCCAGTTGACATCATCACTGGTCTTTTTGTTCTAGAAATTTTTCTAAGAAGATCTAGATTTGTGATTGAAGCTGAAGCTATTTTGTAACAAGGAATATTAAGTTCTTCCATAAAGTCAACAGATGATTCATCCCAGCAAGAAGCAAACCATGTTATATTTTTTTTATTTGCATAATCAATTATTTGTTTATAGTCATCAAAATTAAGTTCAATTTTTTCTTTATAGTCTATATACGAGATTAATCCCCATGGTGTTTCTCTCATAATTTCCCACTGGTCAACAGGGACACACTCTTTTGGAGTTCTCTTTTGAAATTTTACTGCATCAAATTTTGCATCTACTGCTGCATCAATCAACCTGAAAACATTTTCTATGTCTCCATTGTGATTAATTCCTATTTCACCGATTAAAAAACAAGGGTTATTTTTACCAATTTTTCGATTATTTATTATTGCATGTTTTCTCATTAGAGTAATCCAATTTGGAGCGGGAGACGAGGTTCGAACTCGCGACATTCTGCTTGGAAGGCAGATGCTCTACCAACTGAGCTACCCCCGCTCTATATAACAGTATTTTACAAAATTATTTCAATTAAGAGTAGTTACCATCCTATAAATAAGGACCTATCTCCTAGTTTTGCATGTTTTTCTGCTTCATCATACTCCCCCAAATATGAATATATTTCGGATAAAGTTTGGTGAGCTAAAATAGCTCCGTCATCATCTGGTTCCTTAATTGTAGCAGTGGTGAGAGCTTCAATACCTTCATTGATTTTTCCCATTGAAGCTAAGGAAGCACCTTTGGCATACCATGCTTTTGACCAAGGTTTTGTATAATTTTCAGTTTCAATGGCCATATCAGCATAAAAAATCGCTTGCTCAAATAATCCAGCACTTGCTAGAGCTGTAGCAGCTGATCCTAACAAAGAAGGATAGCCAGGAAAGTTTCTTGCTAATTTATCATATCTATATACCATTTCATCAGTATATTCTGTTAGCCCCCATTCAACTAAACGAGTTGCACTTTTTGCTAAACCTATTTGTATATCAATCGCGTAAGGGTCTCTTTTTTCATATTCCAATAACAAGCTTCTACCGTAAATCATTTGGTTAATCGCTATATCGATATTTCCTAATGAGTATTGTTCTAGTGAAACATTAACATGTGCATCAAAAACTGGCTCTATAATAGAATCTCTTTCAGGAGCCATTTCTTGAGCTGTTTCCCAAGCAATAGCATTATCTAATTGAGTTGAACTAGGGTTAGTAACTACTGAGGCTAGATAATAACTTGCAGAAATTCTTCTTATATCCCAAGAAAAGAAAAGATTTATTAATAATATTGTAATTGTTATTGTTGATAATAAGATCCCAAAACTGAAGTACTCCGATTGTGATTTATTTGGAATTATTTTATCTGGAATTTCAGCTTCATTATTAGTTTTTATTACTATTAACTTATTTACACATATAATTGCTCCAATTAAAGCAAACAGCATTGTAGTATCTGATATCCTAGGTACTCCAGCTTGTATATCTACTAGTTTGCCTGCTAGGGCAGATGTGATACCTAAAGATATAAAAGCAATTTTTGAATTATAAAAATGATTTTTAATTTTTGCTATTAGTTGAATGGTAGTTACAAAAATCAGTAAGCCTAATGTTAAAATTGCTGCTAATCCAAGCAATCCTACTTCAACAAATGTTTGTAATAAATAATTATGAGCATGATCGACCATAGATAATTTTGATGATGGTGCCGCGGTTAAAGGATAAGAGTAAACATACATATCGGGTCCTACTCCAAATAAAAATCTGATAAAGGACATATATCTGGGTTCTTCAGCGGGAGTTTTCGCTTGAGTTATTATTTTTATTGAAGAATTCCATATAGATAGTCTTCCTGAGATACCTCCTTCAATATCAGTTGAAACAGTTGAATTTTCTCCCCCAGATGATAACTGTATTTGTTCTGTTATTCCTAGAATTCTTCTACCTGAAATATCACTTCTATCTGTTGGAATTGTGGAAATTATGGCTGTAATTAATATACCTATAATCACAAAAATAAAGTACATTAATATATTTTTTTTAGATACTGTAAAAAAACAGAAAGTAAAAAATATTATCATTCCAAATAATGCACCTACCCAAGGTCCTCTCCCTGCTGAAAGCCATAATCCAGATATTTCAAAACCTAATCCTATAATGAATAAAATCGACAAATATTTATTCTTTTCAAATAGCATATTAGCTAAAACTATTGTTGCTGGAATTGCCATTACCATATAACCACTAAAATTCAATGTATTTCCGAAACTAGCTAAAATTCTTATTTGATCAGCATTTTTTCCAATTGGATCCCAACCAAAATACTGAGCAACGCCATATGTTGCTGCAATGATACCGCTTATCACCAATACATATAATAAAACTAATAATTTATCAAACTTATTAAAATAAAAAGTTACTGCAAATAATATTGTTATAAATGACAAAAAATCATAAAGATTATTACCTGATCTTGCATCATCACCCCCAAACATACTTATGTGTGTTAAGGGTGATAATATTGCAGAAAATAAATAAATTATTGAGTATAAAACTATTATTACAATCATCCAGTTATGAAGTTCTTTTCTACCCCAAGTAAACAAATCCCAAGTTTTTATCCTTGTAAATAATGTTCTATCGGTCAAAGATATATAATATAACTTCCATAGAGATAAGATGATTATTAGTATTGCTGATAGATGCAATGTAAATAGCCTAGGGTCCTCAAAGACTGCTACAAAATCATAATAGCTAAATATCAAGGGTATAATAAGCAGAGTAAAGCTAGTTATTATTAGTACAATTTTATTAATTCTTTTCGTCATTTCTTAAAAATTGCCATTATTGTTAAGAAAATAATTTTTAAGTCAATAAAAAAATTATTTTCTTGCGTATACTTCATGCGAAGTTTCATTTTTTTATCCCAGACTTTTTCAAAGTATAATTTATCTGGGTTATCACCTTTAAGTATATCTCCAAGATTAGAAAATTCTATTGATGCATAGTCTGTTATGCCAGGTCTTATATTAAGTATTTTCATTTGCTCTTCACTGTACAACTTTATATACTCTGGTGTTTCAGGTCTAGGCCCAACAATACTCATTTTTCCAAATAAAACATTAACTAACTGTGGTAATTCATCTAATTTAGTTTGTCGGATAAATTTACCTAATTTTGTAATTCTTGGATCATCGTCACCAGAGTGATGTGATACATGATTTGTAGTATTTTTCATACTTCTAAACTTTATCAATGTGAATTCTTTGTTACTTTTACCTGCTCTTTTTGCTCTATAAATTATCGGCCATCCAAGAGAATAATAAACAAGTATTCCTACTATAAAATATAAAGGTAGGAAAGCTAAAATAGCTAAAAGACTTGAAAATATGTCAAAAATTCTTTTTATCATATGATACCTTTAGTCATAATATTCATTTTATAATTTAAAAGACATGAAAAAAAATATAAATATATTGAGAAGACACATACTTGTTACTGGTGGAACAGGCATGATTGGTTTCTATTTATGCAATTACCTATCAAACTTAGATTTAAAAGTTACTGTTATTTCAAGAAATATTACTAATTATATAGCAATAAAAAATATAAATTATATACATACTGATATTTTAGACTATAAAAAATTAACTTTACTGCCTAATGATATTGATACCGTTATTCATTTAGCGAGTCATGTACATAAACCAAAAGATAAACTTGAGAAAATTCAAAATGTAAATATTAACGGAACAAAAAATATTATAAAATTTTCTCAAAATAGAAAAATTAGATTAATACATATTTCTACAGTAAATGTTCAACATTTTTATGATGGGAAATTATTTTCTTCATATGCAAAAACTAAAGCCTTATCTGAAAGAGAAGTTTTAGAGGCAACAAAAACCGGATTAGATGCTTTAGTTATTAGACCAGGTACTGTTTTTGGTACTGAAAAAAATTATTCTGGTACATTAATTGAAAAAGTTATTAGGAGTAAGTTACCTATATTACCTGCTCCAGAAAGAATTATAAGTCCTATTTGGGCTCAAGATCTTGTTGAAGCGATAATTAACTCTATCAACCTTGGATATAAGGGCAAGATATATGTTGTAGCTAATAAACCTATGACAACAGATGAATTTGTTAATGTAATAAAGACTCGTATAGGTAGTAAAAAATTGATGATTCCTATAAGTAGAAAGTTAATTGTATTTTTTGTAAGATTGCTAAATAAAATGAATCTTTTTGGTTCACTGATTTCTAGTGTTTCTTATGAAAATGTAAAAATAGATTCTTCATTTGATGGGTCATCTTCTTCAAAAGAACTAAATTTTACATACACTAATTTAGATGAAATTTTTTAATTTTGTCTTTACTTCTTCTTCACTAAGATTCTCCAAATTTTCTAAAAATTCTTCAATTTCTTCTATATTGATTTTTTGACTATTATTTTCTACTGAAAAAATTTTCTCATTCTTTGTTTTTGTGATTCTTTCGTTTTTATAAGATAGATCTTCTGATATTTTTTCTCCTGGTTTTAATCCTGTGTAAATAATTTGAATGTCTTTATTAGGAATAAATCCAGATAATTCAATCATTGTTTTTGCTAAGAAACTTATATTTATCGGTTTTCCCATATCAAGTAAGAAAATTTCTTTATTATTACCAAATTCAGCAGCGCTTAAAATTAAACCTGCTGCTTCATGAGCTGTCATAAAAAATCTATCTACTTTAGGGTCTGTTACTGTTACAGGTCCACCTTGTTCTATTTGCTTTTGGAATATTGGCACTACACTTCCATCACTGCCAAGTACATTACCAAATCTTACTGAAGTAAATTTTGTATTTTTAGTATCTTTCATCTGTGAAATTATCATTTCTGAAATTCTTTTTGTTGCACCCATAATATTTGTAGGCTCTACCGCCTTATCTGATGAAACGAGTACAAATTTTTCTACATTTTGTTTTATTGAATTTTTTGTAAGATTTAAAATTCCTCCTATATTATTTCTTACTGCTTCAATAGGAGTTTTTTCCATAAGATTAACATGTTTATGAGCTGCAGCATGAAGTATTATTTGAGGCTTATAATTTTCTATCAATCGGGATACAGACTTATTGTTTGATATATCAACGATTAAAGTGATAATATTTATACTTTCTTTTTGATCTAAAAACATGCTATTAATTTCATGCTCTAACATTACTAAATTATTCTCGGCTCGATCTACAAGTATAATTTTTGAGGGAGAAAACTTTATCACTCTCCTTACCAATTCGGAACCAATTGTTCCTGCAGCTCCAGTGATAAGTATAGATTTATTATTAAAAAATTTATTTAATGATATTTCATCAAGATTTGTTTCATCTCTGCCCAATAAATCTTCAACTTCTAATTTTCTTAATTTAGATATCGAAATATTACCTTCTAATAATTCATTTGTTCCAGGTAAAATTCTAAATTCAATATTACTTTTTCTGCAAATTTCAATAATGCGAGATTTTTCTTTATTTGTAGCAGAAGGTATTGCAATAACTATTAATTCAATATTGTATAAATTTGCAAAATCATTTATCTCGTCTATAGACCCTACTACTTTGATACCCATAATAGTCATACCTATTTTTTCTGAATCATCATCGAAGAAAATTACTGGCTTGATTCCGTAATTTGATATCGACTTTACTTGAGAACAAAATGCAGCCCCAGCATCACCTGCTCCAATAATTGCTACGTTTTTAAAATCTTTTTTATAACCTCTTTTTCTGAGATTTTCTCTCATAATTCTAATAATGATTCTAATTCCTCCAGAATAAAATATATATATTCCCCACTCTAGAATAAAAACACTTCTTGGAAACCCATCAAAATTATTTATAAAATAAATAACAAACACAAATATTATCGTCGAAGCACTTGATGATTTTATTACTCCAATTAAATCAGTAATTGATACGTATCTCCATAAACCTCTATGTGCTGAAAAAAATACTAGAAAAAAAAGTCTCAACAGCGCAAGAATGCTTCCCCATAAAAAAATATTTTCTGCAGGCAGTAACTCAATATTTAAATCTAATCTTAATAAAAATGCAGAAAATAATGATACATAAGGGATAAATAATTGAATTAGGCTAGCAATTAATAGTCTTTTTTTATCAGAAATATCGGATGATTTTATTCGTAACTTATGTTTAATATTCATAACTTAGTTTTCTTATTACATTTATGTAATATACATTTTACACTGTTACGTAAATATACTAATTATCATAAACTTGGAATTTTTTTAGTTATACGTTATTAATGATTTTTATTTAGAATTTAAAAATAAATAATATAATTGGTGAAAAATTGAAAATCTTAATTACTGGATGTGCTGGTTTTATCGGATCAAGTCTATCTTATATGCTCAAAAAACATAACTATGAAATTTTAGGATTAGATAATATAAGTGATAGTTATGATCCTAATATAAAAAAATGGAGGATAGAAAATATACTGAATAAAAATGATATTTCTTGGGTAAAAGGAGATATATGTGATTTTGAGTATACCAAAAATATTATTAAGGAATTTAAACCACAAGCAATAATTAATCTTGCTGCTAGAGCAGGTGTGAGGCAATCGATTGATAATCCTATAGCTTACTATGATACCAATCTTATAGGAAACCTAAACTTATTAGAAATCTCTAAAGAATTGGATATAAATAAATATATTCTAGCGTCCACATCTAGTATATACGGAAATAGCAAGTTGCCTTTTGATGAAGATAATTATGATGGTTTTCCATTGTCTCCTTATGCTTCCTCAAAAAAATCTGCTGAAGAGATGTGTCGAGTTTATAATCATCTTTTCGGTATGGACATTGTAGTTCTTAGATTTTTTACCGTTTATGGTCCTGCAGGAAGGCCAGATATGAGTATGTTTCGTTTTGTAAAATGGATTATAGAAAATGAAGAGATTCAACTTAATGGTGATGGAAATCAAAGTAGAGATTTTACACATGTAAGTGATATTTCTAGAGCCATAATAAAATCTCTGAGTCTAAGTAATAGTTTTCAAACAATTAATTTAGGTTCCGATCGACCTGTAAAAATAAACTCTATAATATCAATTATAGAAAATATACTAAATAAAAAAGCAAGGATAAAAAATCATCCTTTCCACCCAACAGATATAAAAAAAACATGGGCAAATATTGAAAAAGCTAAAGAATTACTTGACTGGAAGCCAGAAATTAGTATCAATGAGGGTATAGAATCTGTAATAAATTGGTATTTAGATAATGAAAAAATTGCGAGTAAGATAAATTTATATTTATAAAGGAAATTATCCATGACAAAACATAAATCTTATAAAATCGGAGTGATTGGGGGTGCTGGATATGTAGGTTTAGTAACTTCCGTTGGATTAGCCTCAATTGGACATAATGTTTTATCTCAAGATTTAAACTTAAATAGAATTAATTTATTAAAAAGTGGTAAATCTGAAGTATATGAGGAAGGGTTAGAAAATATTCTTTCAGATTTAATTACTCAAAAGCTTATTAATTTTACTCATAATATAGAGCAAACTATAAGTCACTCGGATGTGATTTTTGTAGCAGTGGGAACTCCTTCATTAGCAGATGGAAGGGCAGATATGTCCCAGATAATTTCAGTTGCTGAAAAATTAAGAGATCTAATTGATCATCATACTATTGTTGTGGTAAAAAGTACTGTTCCGGTTGGAGCTATTGAGATAATTCAAGATATATTATCTGAGAGATTAACAATTGGAGAAGATTTTGACGTAGTTTCTAATCCTGAGTTTCTTAGAGAAGGTAGTGGTTTAGTTGATTTTTATAATCCTAGTAGAATTATAATAGGCTCTAATACAGATTTTGCGAGAAAATCTTTGAAGGAAATATATCAACCTCTTATTCAGAGAGATTATAAAGTCAGTAATCCTTTTAGTATAAAGAATCAAATTATAGAAATTTTGTTAACTGATCCGGTATCAGCTCAAATGATAAAGTATGCGTCAAATGCATTTTTGGCTACTCGGATTTCTTATATAAATGAAATAGCGGGTATATCTGAAAAAGTTGGAGGAAACATATCAGACATAATTTATGGTATTGGTTTAGATCCAAGGATAGGCTCTGATTATTTGAAACCCGGCATAGGATTTGGTGGTCCTTGTTTAGATAAGGATTTGAGAGCGTTAATAACTCTATCCGAAGAAAATTATTTTGATTCTGTAATGTTAAATGGAGTTCTGCGAAGAAATGATCTACAACTTCAGGAAGTCATAAATAAAATAAATTTTGTTTTAGGAAGTAGCCTATATAAACATAAAATATCTATATTAGGATTAGCGTTTAAAGAAGGCACAAATGATGTTAGGCACTCCCTATCAATTAGACTAGCAAAATTTTTAATTGAACAAGGAGCAATAGTTACTGGTCATGATATTTTAGCAGCAAAAGAAGCTGGTGAAATGGAAGATAAATTAATCGTTTCTGATAATTTGAATGATGTTTTAAATCAGGCGGAAATTATAATAATCCTAAATTCAGAAAAAATTTACTCTCAAATTGATTGGTCTATTATTTCACCAAAAACTTACATAATTGACACTAGAGGAATTGTGAATATTGATGAATTAAAAAAATATTCTATTGAGTATGATATTTTGGGAACAAAGTAAGCTATGTTATCTAAAGAATACATTAATAAAGATATAGTAATTTTAGGCTTAGGATATGTTGGCTTACCCTTAGCCTTAGAATTTGCTAAAAATAACATATCTACCTATGGTTATGATTCAGATTTGATAAGAATCAAGCAATTGTCAGAAGGTATCGATAAAAACGAAGAGATCGATAAGATGGATATATTATCTTCTAAGTTAAAAATCACATCTAATCCAGAATGTATTACAGATTCTAATATAATTATCGTTACAGTCCCCACACCTATTACCGATGATTATCTACCAGATCTATCATTATTGATGAATGCTAGTAAGTTAATAGGAGAAAAAATTGCCCTAAGAAAAAACAAAAATAATAAGCCTATAATTATATTTGAATCAACAACATACCCTGGATGTACTGAAGATTATTGCGCTCCGCTAATTGAAAAAGAATCAGGATTAATCTCAGGTAAGGATTTTTACTTAGGTTATTCACCAGAAAGAACAAATTTTGGTGATAAAGAACACAGTATAAGTAACATTGTTAAGGTCGTATCTGGTCAAAATGATGAAATTCTTGAAATAATTAGTAGTTTATACAGCCATGTTGCTAAGGAGGGAGTGCATAAAGCAAAAAGTATTAGAATTGCTGAATCTTCTAAAGTTATAGAAAATATTCAAAGAGATTTAAATATTGCACTTTTCAACGAACTGTGCATGATTTTTGATAGAATGAATATTCCTTCTTCTGAAGTATTTAAGGCAGCATCAACAAAATGGAACTTTAATAATTATAGCCCAGGCCTAGTTGGAGGACATTGTGTTCCAGTTGATCCATATTATCTAACCTATAAAGCTCAAGAATTTGGATTTACTCCTAAGACTATACTTTCTGGTAGAGCAGTAAATGAATCTGTACCAAAGTTTTTATTTGAAAAAATCATAAAAACTTTAAGTAATGTAAAGAAACATAACTCAAATAATATTTTAGTTTTAGGCCAAACCTTTAAGCCAGATGTAGCTGATCTTAGAAATAGTAAATCTATTGAACTTTGTAAGTTTCTCGTTAGTTCAAACTACAACATTTTTATTAATGATATTAAGAATAATTACCCTTTTCTAGATGATGCTAAATATATAGATAATATTGAAGATAATAAAATAAACTTTTTGGCAATAGTATTAGCTGTTCCTCACAAAAATTATATTAGTCAATTTAGTAATTTATTAGGAAAAATTGAAAAAAATGGTTATGTTTTCGATATAACTGGAGTACTTGATAATTCGAAGTTCCAAAATCAGGAAATTAATTACTGGTCAATGTAAAAATGATATCTATTAGAGGTGAATACTGAAAAATTTTCTAAGATTTATTATACCTTTAGTTATTATTTTTTTTATACCGGCATTATTATTTTTCCGTAGTGAAGGAAATAATTTTGATCAGAGATTATACGATGAAATAAATTCTTCATCTCCAGACTACGTTTTTATTGGTAACTCTATGTTAGAAACAAGAATTGATGAAGTTTATCTTGAAGAAATTTTAGGCGATAATCAGGAGGTGATTTTACTTACAATGCCTGGTGGTATGTCATCTTCTTGGTATTTATATTTGAAAAATTTTGTAGCTGAGGCAGATATCAATCCTAAAAATGTTTTTGTTTTTTTCAGAGATTATGAACTTACAAAACCTTTGTATAGAACACAAGGAGAATATTCTAGAAAATTAGATTTGTTATCTCGTTCAGAAGAACTAGACTTTGATATGATAATCAATACCAATAGTGGAATTGGGGATAATTTGTCAAAAATATTTGATGAAATATATCCCATACAGGCAAAAAATAGCAAAGCAAGAGATCTAATTAATCGTTCAGCAGTTAGTCTTTACATTCCTAAGATTATTCCTTTTACTTTTCTAAGGGTCACATTAGGTTTAGATGACTCACATTATATACCTGTACTTAGAGAGTATAAAAATATTCAAAACTCTACGAATGATTTATTTGCAAGGAAAAATTTTAGATCATCAGAAATTTTTGACTCTGATGAAAATCACTCAGAATTTATGAAAACGAACTCTTTTTTAAATCTGATGGTAAATGTTAGTAATAATCATCAAATTGAATTAACTTTTGTTAGGGTTCAAAAAAGACCAAATATTATTAATTCAAGAAATTCTGACGTTAATCTTAACGAATATATTGATGAATTACAGAATTTTTTAATGTCTCATGATGTGAATTTTATAGATCTAGAAGGAAAAGGATTTGGTCTTGAGTATTATCTTGATGGAGATCATATTGATCCAGAATATATTAAAGAATTTACTGAATATTTTTATAGAGAAAATATAATTTATTTTGGTGGTGAAAATTGATTTTTCAAAGTTATGAATATATTTCACTCTTAATTTTTATGGTAATGATCTTTTGGTTTTTATCAAGAAAATTACAGAATATTATTCTTTTGACTGCTAGTTATATTTTTTATGGCTACTTAAATCCATGGCTTATTTTTCTTTTATCAGGTTATACATTAATTAATTATTTTACAGCATTAAAAATACAAAATACTACTATTCCACAAAAGAAGAAGTTTTTTTTGATTTTTGCAATTTGTTCAGGTTTGTTTGTTTTAGGTGTATTTAAGTATTTTGGATTCTTTATTGAAAATTTCACTAATTTATTAGAAAATTTTGGCTTATTAAACTCAAAGGTGACTTTCCAAATATTTTTACCTGTAGGAATTTCATTTTATACTTTTCAGACCATAAGTTATGTGCTTGATGTTTACAAAGGTAAGACAAAAGCTAGAAAGAATTTAATAGATGTATCGTTATTCATAGGTTTTTTCCCACAATTAATTGCAGGACCAATAGAAAGGGCAAATTCACTTTTATCTCAAATAGAGACTAAAAAAAATTTTAAGATTCAAAATTTTAATGATGGGATTTTTTTAATCATTTGGGGATTTTTTAAAAAATTGGTAATAGCCGATAATGTGGCAATTATTTCTGATAAGATTTTTCTTCTTGAAAATCCTCATTTTTCTCTCTTGATTTTAGGTTCTTTAGCTTTTGGGGTACAAATTTTTGCTGATTTTTCTGGTTATACTGATATTGCCCGAGGTAGCGCTAAACTTTTTGGTATAAATCTTTCAAATAATTTTAATAATCCATATTTTTCAAGATCTATGATCGAATTCTGGAGAAGATGGCATATTACTCTTTCAATTTGGTTTAGAGATTATTTATATATACCATTAGGTGGATCTAGAAGATCAAATTTAAGAACTTATTTGAATATTCTAATCACATTTATATTAACTGGTCTATGGCATGGCGCAGCTTGGAATTTTGTTTTTTGGGGTTTATTTAATGGACTAATAGTCATCATAACTAGAGTATATTTGATAAACACAAATTTTAGAATTAATTCTTTGGGTTTCATACTGACATTTTGTTTTATTCATATAGGTTGGTTTATATTTAGATCTGAGAACTTTTATTTAATTTTAGTATCTAGTTTCTCAGATATAAATATACATTATAAAAACTTTTTATATTTGTTTATGCAGGTTTTTATTTTTTCTTTGCCGCTATATATATATGGAACATATCAAGTTATTAGAGATAAAAAAAATATTTTATTTAGACTTGATTTTTTTGAAAATATGTATATAAAGTCGGTTATAGTAATGTTTTTATATTTAGGTATACTAGTACTCAGATCTAATTCTACTAGTGACTTTATTTATTTTAAATTTTGAATTTTATTTAGGGAGATTAATGAATAAATTACCTAGACTATTTTTTACATTTGACTCTATTCAAAACGTTTTGGTTTTTGAATTTTCTAACTTTAATGTTATTTTAAATAAATTTGAAAATAGTCAACATTTATTGTACATAGTTGGTAATCCGATTATTAATAAAACGATAAATCATAAATTTATATGGGAAAAAATAAACAATAAAATTACTTATGAAACTATAAAAAATATTGATGGCGAATTCTTAATTATTCACCATGATAAAAATAATAAATCAATAAATATTTATAATGATAGGTTTACTTCCATACCTTTATTTTATCTAAAATATCGTAATAAATTTATAGGTTCAGTTTTTTATAAAGATATTAAGAATTTCTTAGAAAAAAATAATGATTTAAAAATTAGCAAAGAAACAGTTTTTGAGTTTTTATGGTTGCAACGATTGATTGGAGAAAAAACTTACGATAGTTATTCAAAATGCCTAATGTCTGCAAGACATTTAATTTTTTCTGCTGGCAAAATAAACACATATTCATATTGGAATCCTTCATTTAAAAAATCTAATTTATCTATTAATGATTCTGCACATATACTCAAGGAATTATTATCTCAATCGATATTAAAAAAAACAACAGACTCTAAAAAAAATCTTGGTATATTTTTGAGTGGAGGTATTGATTCAAGAATAATATTATCTCTTTTTCACTCTAAGATAGATAGTTATACTATTGGTGTTAGTCATAATAATGAAGTTAAGATTGCAGAAAAAATAGCAAAAATTAATAATTCTAAACATTCATTTATCAGTTTGAAAGATGATCCTTACTCGGATTCCTTAGATAAAGTATCACAGTTAAGTGGAGGTATGCACGCATTTGATCATTCAATTTTTTATGGATTAAGTGATAGAATCTCCAGTCCTCCGGATGTATTTTTTCATGGGCATGGCATGGATTATATGTTTCAAGGCATGTATTTATTAAATGAGAATATAAAATTTTTAGGTAAGAAAACTTCATTTAAGAGATTATTAGGCATAGAAGGTAAATTCAGTGCTGAATATTTAGATAAAATTTCTCACAGATTAAGAGGTGTAAAATTATTTGATTATATAGCTAAACCCTTAAGGTCAAACATGTACGATTCTCTAGTATATTCTGTTGAGGAGGTTTGTTCAAAAGCAGAAAAATTTTGCGAGAGTAGTGATGATTATTGGGAATACATGCTTATTCATTCATTATGTAGGCATTATCCATATACAAATCTATTAAGTATTGGAACTATTGCAGAGCACAGAACTATCACCTTTGATAATGATGTATTTGATTTCTATCTTTCTATGAATAATAAATATCGCTTAGATGGTAGGATTTCAAAAAACTTGCTTTCAAAAATCAACCCTATGTTGTCAAAAGTACCTGTTGCAAATAATAACTTTATGCCATACATGAGTCCTTTACTTAAAGATATTACAAGATTAAAAAGATATTTAGGAAGAAAGGTGAATTCCAGTTATCTTTCTGGTATTGAGCCTCATGCTGAAGAGAGGACATGGCCTGATAGAAATAGAATGTATTTACATCATAAAGGCTTAAGAAAAGCTGCTTTGAATCTAATAAATTCAAATTTCTTACCATCGTTAGACTTATTCGATATGGATCTTTTATCTAAAGATATAAAATTATTCATAGATAATCCTAAAAACAGTGCTGGTTCTTTTATAACTTTTCTGATCAGTTTAGACAAATTTTTTAGTAATGAAAGAAGTTAATTAAGTTATGTGTGGAATTTTTGGTTTTCACCTAAATAGAAGATTAAGTGATATTGATGTTAAAAATGGTAAAAAATATTTAGATTTACTGAGTCATAGAGGTCCAGATAACACAGGTTTTTTTGTACAAAAAGATATTGGGTTGTTTATTGGACACAAAAGGTTATCAATAATTGATGTGACAGATAAATCTAATCAACCTATGCAGATTGGGGATGAAACTATAGCCTATAATGGTGAAATTTATAATTATATTGAAATAAAAAAAGAGTTAATGAAATCTGGTGAAAAATTTTCATCTGACGGAGATACAGAAATTTTATTAAGGTCTTGGAAAAAATGGGGGATAAAATCTCTTGATAAATTAGATGGAATGTACTCTTTTGCATTATTTTCAAATAATCGAATTAACTTAATTACAGATCCATTTGGAGAAAAGCCTTTATATTACATAAAAACTAATGATGGATTGTATTTTTCATCAGAACCTAAGCCGCTAGCTGATATGCTAAATCTAAGAAAAATTATGACTAATGATCAGGTTTTAAAATTTATGATATTAGGTCATTTAGATCATGAAGATACTGGATATGAAGGATTGATAAAAATACCTCCAGCTACTCATATTTCATCAGACAAAAACTATAAAATAATTCAGAATAAATATTGGAAAACGGAAAAAGTTGTTAAGGAATCGGACTTAAAAAAATCTTTATCAAATAATGATTTAGATGATATTACAAACATTCTAATTGACTCTATCAAATTTAGATTACGTTCAGATGTACCGAAAGTTTTATTTTTATCCTCAGGTGTTGATTCTTCATTAATTGCATCGATAATTTCTAAAGAAATTAAGGATGATATTTTATCCCTAACAGTAGGTTTTAATAATAACTCTGTTAATGATGAATCTAGAAAATCTAAATCTATAGCAAAAACATTAAATCTGCAGCATATAACAATTAATTCCAACGAAAATATTATAGATGATAGAAATATTTCTTTAATTGATATTTATGGAGAACCAATTGCAAATCTAACAGCTATACCATCATTTCAGATGTCAGCAATTGCTAGACAATATGCAAAAGTTGCAATATCAGGTATAGGTGGTGATGAAATATTTTTTGGTTATAACAGATATGAAAATTTATATAAATGGAGAGCATTATTGAGTGTAAATAAGAGATTTTTTAATTTCTTGAATATTCCTATTAAGTTATTTAAGAGCAATTCTGCTTTATCAAAAATAATTAATGAAGATTCAAGATTGGTTTTCCATAGTATTAGAAATTATCGTGCTTGGTCTTGGATGAAAAACTTAAGAAATTTTCATCAAACTGTTGATCAATTTATAGAATATGATTCAAAAAATCTAATTTCTAATGCGAGATTATTAGACTTAAATCATACAATGCCTTATTCATTTATTCCTGCAATTGAAAGATCTAGTATGAAAGCTAGTCTTGAAGTTAGAACTCCATTTTTGAGTAGAAAACTTTTTGAAAAAACTACTAATATTCATCCTTATTTATTCTTAAATAACGGCTCTAAATCTATACAGAAAATTATATTATCGCGTTTTTTCCCAGGTTATGATTTTTCTACACCTAAGCAAGGGTTTAATTATCCTATAAATAGTTACTTAGGAGGCAAAAAGAAACCTGCAAATATACCAGGAATAAAAGACGAAGAAATAAATTATATCTGGGAGAAGAAAAATGAATTTTCCTGGGATAATTTAGCCTTGAGGATTTCTATATTAGATGAATTTATTTCAAAATAATTTTCTTGATTTTTACCATTTTGATAATAATTGAATTTTTAATATATATTCCTTCTATCTATACTATTTTGAAATTTTCATAGATAAAAAAGATCAAAATAAAAGATTGTTATTTTTGAAGATTTAATTTTTGCATTATTTCATTATGACTAAGACCTTGTAGTTTTAGTTTTGAGTAGTTATTTTCATCTATATTATCTCTGTTTAAGAATTCTCTTATATCATATTTTTTTTCATCAAAAAGATGAAGTTTTTTTTCATCGATCATTAAGTCTAATGGGTATTTTTTTTCTTTCAATGGAAGTTTGATAACCATATTTTTTCTTGCCGATTCATATATTGCCATCATTATTTCTTGTGTTTTTATTGCAATTCTTGCAGATGATCTGCTTTCTTTGTCTTTTTCTATCCATTCAATAATTTCATCTACTTGCATAGCATTGGTATTTCCTCCAATGGCTTTATCATCTTTGTCTAGATTTAACTTTATATTTTGCCAGCCATTAGAGTGTTCATTAAATAATTTTACCTTTGTTTCTTCTACATATATCATTCCATTAGTTCCAATAATATTAAATCTACCTGCGTCACAGTTATTATCTAATAGATCCGATTGAATAAAAAATTGAAGGTTATCTTCAAATTGAACTAGCCCCATGCAACAATCTTCAATTGCTGTATTTCTTTCGAATTTATTTGTAGATCTTTCTAATGCGCCAAATACCCATTTAGCCTCTGGCTCTCCTAAAACATATCTCACCCCATCGATTGAATGAGTTCCCCAATTTAGTAATCCATCTTTCACTCTTATTTCTCCTCTTATAGGAACTCCTATTGAGCCTGATTGAATTATATCTTTTGCTTTCATCCACCCGGGAGTAAACCTTCTTTGATGAGAGATAATTAATTTCACATTATTTTTATTGCAAACCTCTATCATTTCTTCTGCTTTTCCAAGGCCTATTGCCATTGGTTTTTCACATATTATGCCTTTTACAGAGGGATATTTTGCTATTTTTTCAGTCATAACATCATGTAATTTATGCCATACACATATGCTTACAATATCAGGATTAATTTCAATTAACATAGCTTCAAGATTTTCATATCCATTTGGAATTTGATATTCTTTCATATACATTTCTCTTGCTGCAATATTTGTATCAACGACAGCTTTTACTTCAACTTTTGGTAATTTTTTATACCCCTCTAGGTGTGCATTAGCTATTGAACCGCAACCTACAACGGCAACTTTGTATTTATTTTTCATAATTAAACAATTCTTTTATCTTTTTTTAAGAATATTAATACTCTGGTAAGATTATTTCAAAGTATAATAGTAACAAAGAAACAAAACTATAAAAATTATATTTAAATTCCTATGAAAAAAGTTTTTATTACTGGCGGTGCAGGTTTTATTGGTTCAAGAGTGGTGAGAGAATTTCTAGATGCAGGTTATGAAGTTACCGTATTTGATTCTTTCAAACAATATCTATTACCAGACCCTGAAGCACGTCCTGTAAACTTACTCAACAGATTAAGAGAAGTTATCAATAATGTATCAATCATTACAGGCGATACTCTAAATAAAGATTTTTTAAGAAGGTCAATTCTGAATGTAAAGCCAGATGTAATAGTACATATGGCAGCACTCCCATTGGCAAGTATTGCAATAGAACAAACTGAAGAGGCTTACGATTCAATTCTTTCTAGCACTATAAATATTCTAGAGATAATTAGGGATTTTGACCACAATTGTAAATTTTTGTACACTTCGTCCAGTATGGTATATGGTGATTTTCATTCAAATACTGTTTCGGAAAATTCCAATAAAGATCCTAAAGAAATTTACGGTTCCATAAAATTAGCTGGTGAAATAATTAGTATGGGATATATGAAAAGATATGGTATTGATGTAAGAGTAGTTAGGCCAACGGCTGTCTATGGCCCATATGATGGGAATCAGAGAGTTCTTTATAAATTTATCACTCGGGCATTGAAAGGTGAAAAATTACTGGTTGATGGTGATGGAAGTATGTCTTTAGATTTTACATTTGTTGATGATACAGCCCAAGGGATATATAGAGTTTCTACAGAAGAAGGTATTTCTGGCGAAATATTTAATATAGCTAGAGGTAATTCTGAAACATTGTCCTCGGCTGTAGACATAATAAATAAAAATATAGATGGAGTAAAAGTCGAGTATAGGGAAGTTCCAAGTTATATGCCTAAGAGAGGTACTCTTGATATATCTAAGGCAAAAAAATTAGTTGGATTTATACCTAAATATGATCTTTCTAAGGGTATGAAGTTATATATTGATCATCTGAAAAAAAATCCTATTTGATATGAAAATTCCATTTATGCGATTAGATCGCCAATATGCATTACATAAAGATGAAATTTTATCTATTTGCGATACTGTTTTTTCACATGGTAGAGTTTTACAAGGAAAAGAAGTTGATAGCTTAGAAAATAAGCTATCAGAAATTCATAGATCAAAACATTCAATTACAGTAAACTCTGGTACAGATGCCCTTTACTTTGCCCTTCTATCGCTTGGAGTATTGCCTAGTGATAAAGTAATAGTTCCATCTTTATCTTTTATTGCATCAGCTTCACCAATAGAAAGAATTGGAGCAGTACCAGTTTTTGTTGATTCTACATTTGAATATCATTCAGATATTGATCAAATTATAAAAATAATTAGGACAGAAGATATTAAGTGTGTTGTATTCGTCCATTTGTATGGAGAATTAGTTGATTTATCCTATCTCTATGAAGAGTGTAAGAAAAATGATGTCATATTGATTGAAGATGGGGCGCAAGCTCTAGGAGCTGTGAATGGAGATTATATTTTAGGTGATAATTCTGACGCCGCTACCTTAAGTTTTGATCCCATGAAAATTGCTGGTGCATACGGCAGTGGGGGAGCAGTAATTACAAATTCTGATCATGTCAAACAAGAAATAATTAGGTTAAGATATCACGGTAGAGATGAAAATAGAATTTATGTAAATCTAGGATATAATTCACAGATGTCATCCTTACAGGCAGCAATAATTGAATTTAAGATAAAAAAAATGTCAGAATGGACTAATAAAAGGATTGGTATAGCTCGAAAGTATAAATCTCATATTTCGAGTGACATAATTGCTCCAGAAGAAAATAATAATATTACTCATGTTTACCATAAATATGCTATTAGATGCACTAATAATAATAGAGATGAAATAAAAAATAAACTCTCAGATTTAGGCATACAAACTATGATTCATTACAGAAAACCCTTATATTCAGAGCCTATATTTGAATCATATAATGTAGATAAAAGTCAATTTCCAGTAACCGAGAAACTAACTAATGAATTGTTATCTTTACCTATCTATCCTGAGTTATTAGATTCAGAAGTTGATTTTGTTGTAGAAAGTTTATCTAGATTTTCTTAATTCATATGCATATACTGATGCGAATCCATACCTACCTAAAAAATCTCGCAAACTTAAAAATTTAAATGGTAGAAACTCATAAGGAGTGTGTAAAAAAAGGTTGTGTTTTTTTATGTAAATAAGATTGTTTTCCTTAAATTTTTTTTCCCAGTAGGCCGGTCTAAATCTTAAAAATTCGCTTATATGATTACCTGATGTGCCATGTATAGTTGGAATTATTAAACCTAGTAACTTATTTACAAAATATCTATTTTTTGATTTTTTCCCATGTAAATGAACGAAATCATCAGGATTTGCTCTACTTGATAATTTTATATTTAATAATTTATATGTAATTTTTTTTAGTGAATGTATCCACCCAAATGATAGTTGTAATATTTTCCATATGTGACTTGGCATTGAATGAATCATTTTCCCATCATCTTTTAACACTCTTTTCATCTCTGAAAACGCTTTATTAATATCATCTACATGTTCTAAGACATTTGAACTGAAAACGATGTCAAATTCTTTATCTTCGAAAGGTAAGTCACAAACATTAGCGATAATTATTTCTTTAGTATCAGTCGCAGGAGCTATATCTATTGAAACAACATGAGAAAAATATTTTTTTAATAGTATAGTTTGAGATCCATCCCCAGCTCCAACTTCTAAAACTTTGGTATTTTTACCATAATCTAGATTACTTATTATCTGTAAAAAATCTCTTTGTCTTAGGAAATGATGCCAACTTTTACTATTTTTTGACTTAAGGTTTACTCTCATGATTTTTTCTTAGTTTGATTTTTATTATATCTTTATAAAAGGATAATCCCTTAAATGGTGCCGAAGGTGGGAGTCGAACCCACACGGGTTTAATCCCAAAGGTGTTTGAGACCTTCGCGTCTGCCATTCCGCCACTTCGGCATACTATTAACAATATTAACAAATTTATTATAAACTTATATGATGAAAAAGGAGTACTATGAGCAAACTTGAAAAAAAACAAATAGTTTCTAAGTTATCAGCTTTACCAAGTTGGCAATTAATTTTTGAAGATTCTATGTATAAATTACAAAAAGTGTTTAATTTTGAGGACTTTGAACAAGCCTTGAAATTTACTATTAAAGTTGGAAATTTATCTGAAAAGTATGATCATCATCCTAGAATAGTTTTAGAATGGGGTAGTGTGAATATTACTTGGTGGAGTCACAGTGAAGGTGGTGTAGTGGATTCTGATTTTGTTATGGCAGAAAAAGTAGATAAATTAAAAATTTAACTCAATTGCCTTAATCTTGGATCCCATCTATCTCTCAACCAGTCGCCAAAAAAGTTAACACTCATAACTACGAGTAGTATAGCAATCCCAGGGAACATAGCTATCCACCAAGCAGTGCTTAGCCATTCTCTTCCCTCAGAAATCATATTACCCCATGTAGGAGTTTGAGCTGGAATTCCTGCGCCTAAAAAACTGAGCGATGCTTCAGCAAGAATTAGACCTCCAACTCTTAATGTTGCTAAGACAACTATTGTATTGACTACCCCCGGGAAAATATGCCTCATTAGTATCCTGAAATCAGAAGCACCTGCAATTTTTGCAAGAGCTACATAATCTCTAGTTTTTAGAGTAAGAACCTCCGCTCTAACATTTCTTACATTTCCAGCCCATGCAACTAGAGCCAGTAGTACCATTACTATCCAAACTTCTTGTCCGAAAGTTACAGCTGCCAGTATAGCAATTAACAAGAACGGCAATGCATTCCATACATCTACTGCACGCATAGAAAATTCATCAATAAAACCACCATAATAACCTGAAACTAGTCCAATTGCTGACCCAATTACAACCCCTGCTGTAAGAGATATAACGGCTACAGCTAGTGATATTCTTGCACCATAGAACATGCGAGTAAGCACATCTCTACCAACATGATCTGCACCTAATAAATATGTTTTTTCATTTTTTGGATTTGCATCATACCATTCTTTCTCCCATATAGGTGGGGCAGCACGTCCTCTAAGATTTATTTCCTTAGGTCCCATAGGAGAAATTATCGGTGCAAAAACAGCAATAAATACCATTATGGTTAGTATCAATATCGGTATAACTGGCCACCTTCTTAAGACATAAAAAATTTTACTTCTTAGGCTCACTTCAACTAGAGCAGGGCTATTTGTTACATTAATATTCGAATTCATATTAGTACCTTATCCTTGGATCAACAATCGTGTATGCTATATCTGCAAGGAAACTACCTACTACGTAAAGAACTGCAAACATAAGAATGATGCCTGTTAGTAAAGGGAAGTCATTATTATGAATAGATTCTACAGCCATTCTTCCTATACCAGGCCACGCATAAACAGCTTCTACAACCACTGAACCTTCTAAGAATCCTACAAGTATTAACGCTGAAACTGTTATCGGTGGAATCAAGGCATTTCTTAGCGCATGCCTCCAGATTACAGCTCTTTGTGAAACTCCTTTAGCTCTCGCTAATTTTATATATTCGGAATCTAAAACTTCTAACATTGCTGATCTAGTTATTCTCAAATATGACGCTGCTGGCAACCAAGCTAAAGCCACAGTTGGCATTATTAATGATTTAAACTGAGCTGGGAAAAATGGCTCTTGAGTTGGCCTTCCTGCTGCATCAAGCCATCCAAGATTTACGGCAAAAAATAAAATCCCAAGTATTCCTATGAAAAATACTGGAGTGGCCTGACCAAATAATGCAAATATTCTTCCAATATAATCCCAAGCACTACCTCTCTTTACAGCAGACAATACTCCAAGGGGAATTCCTATGGCTGTGGCAACAACCCATGCAACTAATCCCAATTGAAAGGTCGCTCCTATCTTCATTTTTATCACATCTAGTACAGGCTGTTCAGCAAGCAATGTATTTCCTAAATCACCAGTAACGGTTCTACCTAACCATATAAGGTACTGAACTATTAGTGGTTTGTCTAATGCAAGTTTTTCAGTTAATGCGGCTATTTGTTCTGGTGACATTCCGTAGCCTCCAGGTTTTGCATAAAGTAGTAGTGGATCACCAGTTGCTCTTGATAAAACAAAAACAATTAGTGTTGCAGCTATTAGTGATAAAATTCCAAATGAAAATCTTTGTATAAGATATTTTCTCAATTTTTTGTTGCCTGTAAAATTTTTATTCTGATTCTAATTTATTTATATTTTTAATATTTGGGGAGAAATTATCTTCTCCCCAAATATAATTATTCTCTATCGAGCAAGTTCGATGTGTTCAAACTCATTCATTGTTGCGAACATTGAAGGTGTTCCTAACCAACCTGAGATTGAATTAGGGTTGTAAACCACCAATGTTGGAACCTGTACAGTACCAGCAAAAATCATCTGATCGTACAAGTAATCAACCATTTCTTCGTTGTATTCGAATCGTTTTGCAGCATCAGATTCTGCTGATACTTTATCAAAAGTTTCAGCTATCTTTGGAATTTCAATACCACAACCGAATCCACCACGAGTAATACTGGTTTCAGTAGAACCATGTGGCCAATCGAATGGAATAGTTGTTGATCCTTCATCACAGTCACCTGCGTAAGGAATTGTGTTAGTTCGACCAACAAGACCTGGTCTTATGACGGAGTAAGCTGACTTCATAACCTGAAGGTCCATGTCTGGCCAAACAGCCAACCACATACCTGCAACAGCATCATTAATTTCAGCGTTTGTTCCACCTGAACCACCAAGCTCTCCACCAGTCCAAATGTTCATAACAAACTTACCTTCAGGCCAAGCTGTTTTTGCCATCTGTTCTGCTGCAGCTGCTGGGTCATATGGAATTAACCACTTGTCTTTGAACCATTCTGCTGTAGTGTCAACGTACTCTAATGAAGCTACGTTACCAAAACCATCTAATACAGTATCGA
>CEUQ01185866.1_pt1 | contig 35646 bp, 43 predicted proteins | sample 361491 | NCBI WGS metagenome assembly CEUQ01 (sample SAMEA2622796, study PRJEB7988) | marine metagenome | biome: marine biome (ENVO:00000447); feature: marine epipelagic mixed layer (ENVO:xxxxxxxxx); material: "saline water (ENVO:00002010), including plankton (ENVO:xxxxxxxx)" | depth 120 m | reverse complement strand
CTCGACACACACTACCTGTCAAGAAATTTGCACCTTAAAGTAGCTTTATACCGGATTATAAATATCAATAAACTTATGATTAATTGCAAATTTCTGCGCAAGATTATTACCTAACTCCTGTACACCATAACGCTCAGTTGCATGATGTCCAGCAGCAATAAAAGCCACATTTGACTCACGGGCAATATGTACAATTCTTTCTGATATTTCCCCAGTAATATATGCATCTACTCCTAAATGAATAGCTTCATCAAAATAATTTTGAGCTGCCCCAGTACACCAAGAAATGCGCTGTATTTTCTTATTTTCATCACCAATTATCAATGGTTTACGTAGCAACACTTTCTCTATTCTCTCTCCCAGCTCTGATAATGTTAATTCTCCTTCACAATTACCATGCATTGCAATATTTTGCTCACCAAAACGACCAACTTCAATAAAACTTAGTTTCTTACCTAACTGTGCATTATTCCCTAATGTGGGATGCGCATCTAGAGGTAAGTGATAAGCAAGTAAACTCACTTTATTTGATAATAGTAATTCGATACGGCGCTGCTTTATCCCAACTAAGCATGCATCTTCACCACGCCAAAAATATCCATGATGAACCAAGATTGCATCCGCATTCTCTGTAATAGCTGCATTCAATAAATCAAGAGAGGCTGTAACACCACTAACAATTTTTTTAACTTCACTACAACCCTCAATTTGTAGTCCATTTGGACAATAATCATTAAAATGTGAGATATTTAGCAATGTATTCAAATATGATTCAAGCTGTTTTAATAGCATCTTTGCAATCCTTTGGGTAGCAACCTAATCATTAACACTCTATAATTTAATTTTTCTTTTCTCTGATATGCATAAATTCTGGTTAATTTTCGCACAAACAGCAACAATATGCCTTGCTATATTTTTTGTTATTTCTACCATGCGCCCTGAATTATTACCATGGATCCTACATGACAATAACAATAATGGTAGCTTTGCAAATAATAGCGTTGTCACACTAAAACAAATTAATCCAGAACAAGAATTTAGTTCTAGTAAAAATTCTGTCCAAAGCAGCATGCTAAATCTGAATAGTTTCAGTGGTGTCACAAAAAAAGTAATGCCGTCAGTAGTTAGTGTATTTACTAGCCAAGAAGTCAAAATTTCCAGGCATCCACTATTTAATAACCCTAATTTTCGTGATCTACTTGGCCTTGGAAATCAATTTGAAGAAAGAACAAAACGGAAAACTGGCCTTGGTTCTGGCGTAATTATAAGCCCAGAGGGCTATATCTTAACAAATCATCATGTAATAGCAGCTGCAGATGAAATAGAAATTGCGCTAAATGATGGAAGAAGTGCAAGAGCAAGCTTTATTGGGTCAGACCCTGAAACTGATCTTGCCGTTATAAAAATTGATTTGGAAGGATTACCATCAATTACATTTGGACATTCAGATCAGGCTAAGGTTGGTGATATAGTTCTTGCTATTGGTAACCCTTTTGGTCTAGGACAAACAGTAACAATGGGGATTATTAGTGCACTAGGAAGAACATTAGGAATCAATACTTATGAGAATTTTATCCAAACAGATGCTGCTATCAACCCAGGTAATTCTGGTGGTGCACTAGTAGATATAAAAGGAAATTTAATTGGAATTAACACATTGATATATTCGAGATCTGGGGGATCACTAGGTATAGGGTTATCTATCCCAACAATTGTTGCCAAGAAGATAATGGAACAGATAATCAAGAATGGAAATGTAACTAGGGGCTATATCGGGGTAGAAGTACAAGACCTAACAAAAGAATTAGCAGAATCATTCAAGCTTACTGATACTAAAGGCGCGTTAATTGCTGGTGTGCGTCCAAATGGACCAGCTGATGATACTGGAATAAAACCTGGAGATATTCTAATCTCAATAGAAGGGCAACCCGTAACTAACTCATCAGACATGCTTAATCTGATTGCATCATTATCTCCAGGACATACTGCTACTCTTGTAGTTATAAGAAAGCAAGAGAAACGGCCTTTTAAAATCCGTATAGAAAAACGTCCACAACATATACAACATAATTAAGAAAAGGCATTTAATTAAGGCCCCATGCATTCATGTATGCTCTGCACCTGACTCTCTAATCCTGAAAATTATTTTTTGTATATACTCTATAATTTCTAGCGAACTGAAGTCTTCATAGGATTGTTTAATAAATGTGCTGCAAGTATTCCGACCTCAAAAAGAAGATAAAGTGGCACTGCTAACATAAACTGTGAAACCACATCAGGCGGGGTTATTATTGCGCTTATTATAAATGTACCTACAAGAACGTAACTACGCACCTCTTTTAATCTCTCAATTGAAATCACACCAATTTTTACAAAAATAACTACAAATACTGGGGCTTCAAAAGAAATCCCAAAAGCAATAAACATAGTGAGAACAAAATCAAGATATTTACTAATATCAGTCATTACTGCAACACCATGTGGTGCAAACTGAGTAATAAACTCAAATACTAGAGGCAGAGCACCATAAAAAGAAAATGCCATACCGCAGAAAAATAATACACTACTAACAAATACTAACGGAAAGACTAAGCGCTTCTCATTTGAATATAACCCTGGAGCAACAAATGCCCATACCTGATATAGAGTATACGGTAATGTAATAAGAAAAGCTGCCATCATAGCGACCTTCATCGGTATAAAAAATGGTGTTGCAACCTCGGTTGCAATCATCTGCCCGCCTAAAGGAAGGCTCTCTAACAAAGGCCGTGCTAACATTGTATATAATTCCCTTGCATAAACAGCACAAGGAATAAAACCTAATAACAACATACCAAAAATACGCATTAATCTAATACGCAACTCGATTAAATGTGGAATAAATGTATTATTAATACTCATTTAATAAAAATTGAATTCAATAGTCCACAGGTAGTCAGATTCTAAGTTAGGCAATAAAAATATCTATTAATGTCCTCTTATACGACACAATATTACTTCCATAGTACAAATTTTTTATTAGAAGCTAATAAAGTTGCTATTTAATAGAATCACGATTAGGTTGAGATGAAATAGCTTCTGTAAGATGCGATTCCTCTCGTGCAATATTGGCATGTGATTTAGATTCCTGAACAGTTGATGTGTGAGTATTTTCTGCGCTCTCATGCCCACTCACTTCTTCTCGTACAGAATTCTCAATTGAGTGAGCTGCTTTTTGAACTGACCCATGTAATTCATTCAATTCATCTACTGCTATATCTTTCTTAATATCATTCTGAATGCTACTAATATAGTAGCGCATACGTCCTAAAAGATAGCCAAGAGCACGCGCTAATTTTGGTAGTCGTTCTGGGCCCACAACTATTAATGCCACAACGAAAATCACAATAATCTCAGTAAAACTAATATCAAACATATCTTAAAAAGAACAAGTATAGATAAAATAGCAGCTGTCACTGGAAATAACCTCTAACCTTACCAGCTTCTTTCCAAAATAATTATTAATCATAATTTAGTTTGTGTCTTTTCTTTGGAATCATCCTCAACAGTCTTACCACTAACCTTCAGTGATGAAGAGGAATCTTCTTCGCTCTTACCTTTCATCCCATCCTTAAATCCTTTTATTGCTCCGCCTACATCTCCACCAAGATTACGAAGCTTCTTGGTGCCAAATACAAGAACAACAATTACCAATACAACCAGTAACTCCCATCCACTAGAAAACCCCATCATTTTCATTTACTCCTTTAACTTGGGTTAGGAATCATAACGGGCAATCGTTTCGTACCACCAATAACATGAGCATGTAGATGATAAACTTCCTGCCCACCTACATGCCCAGTATTGATAATAGTTCGAAAACCACTTGTACACCCTTGCTCCTTTGCTAACCTGGGAGCAAATAAAACAATTTTTCCAAGTAAATCTCGGTGCTTATCTTCAGCGTCATCCAATGATGCAATATGCAATTTTGGTATCAACATAAAATGTACTGGTGCTAGCGGGTGTATATCATGAAACGCAAAAATATCCTCATCTTCATAGATCTTTTTACTTGAAACTTCACCTCTTATAATTTTACAGAAAATGCAGTTCTCCATCTTTACTTTAATTTCCTTAACATTTTTTCATCTATCCCCGACACCCCCTCACGGCGCTCTAACTCGGATAAGACTTCTTCTGGTCCAATATTATGTTTAGCTAACAACACTAAACAGTGAAACCAAAGATCTGCCACCTCATATGTAATATGCACTTTATCACCATCCTTTGAGGCGAGCAAAACCTCAGCTGCCTCTTCTGAAACTTTCTTAAGTAACTGGTCATGTTCTCCAGACAATAGCTTCGCAACATAAGATCTATCTGAATTAGATCTCTTACGTTGCTCAATAGTATCTGCTAAACGACTAATAATATTTAATTCTTTCATTTTTTATATATTTCTCTGGGGCTCTTGATTTCTGGAGCTGATATTACCCACTCTTCATTTTTAAGTTTATTAAAGAAACAACTATGCCTACCTGTATGACAGGCAATCCCACCTACTTGTTCCACTGTTAATAATAGAACATCTTTATCGCAATCCAGATAAATTTCTTTTACTATTTGGAAATGACCAGATTCTTCTCCCTTACACCAAAGCTTCTTGCGTGAGCGAGACCAATAAACTGCCTTACCAGTTTCTAAAGTGCGTTTCAATGCATCACGATCCATCCAAGCAACCATCAATACAGCATTGCTAGATTCTTCCTGAGTTACGACCGGAACCAGTCCATCCTCGGACCATTTAATTTTATTAATCCAATTCTTACGCATAACTATATAGTCCAATTTCAGTTTTTACCAGATTCATCTGCCACTACAACCTAACTTCAATACCACATTTCCTCATATATTCCTTAGCCTGGCACACAGTATATTCACCATAGTGGAATATACTTGCAGCCAATACTGCATCAGCATGCCCCTTAAGCACCCCTTCTGCCAAATCTTTCAAGTCTCCTACTCCACCACTAGCAATAACAGGTATATCTAGTGTATCTGATACAGCACGAGTTAATGGCAAATTAAATCCCTCTCGAGTGCCATCTCTGTCCATACTAGTAAGGAGTATCTCACCTGCACCAAGTGCCTGCATCTTTTTTGCCCACTTAATAACATCTAAACCAGTAGATTTACGACCACCATGAGTAAATACCTCCCATTTCATTGACTCTGTATCCATATTACATACTCGTTTAGCATCTATAGCTACTACAATACATTGCGCCCCGTATCTTACTGCTGCATCAGCTACTAATTGAGGGTTCAATACTGCTGACGTATTAATGCTTACTTTATCAGCTCCTGCATTTAACAACCTGCGTACATCATCAACATGACGCACTCCCCCTCCAACAGTCAGTGGGATAAATACTTGAGCTGCAACTTCTTCAATTATTTTAAAAATTAAATTACGGTTATCTGAACTAGCTGTGATATCTAAGAAAGCAAGCTCATCAGCTCCCTCTTCATTATAACGACGCGATATCTCTACTGGATCCCCTGCATCTTTGAGTCCAACAAAGTTTACACCTTTGACTACTCTACCATTAGCTACATCTAAACAAGGAATAATTCTTTTGGCAAGGCCCATAGACATCAACCCTTTTTCCAATCAATAATGACTACATAGAAACATAAAAAATTTTTATACTTTCATACTATATTCATCGGCGAGCACCTGTGATTTTCTAAAGTCTAACGTCCCTTCATAAATTGCACGTCCAGTAATGACACCCATTATACCTTCAGCTTCTACTGCACATAATTTATTTACATCTTCAAGACTAGTAACTCCCCCACTAGCAATAACAGGAATAGTCAGCTCTCTTGCAAGCTTCACTGTTGCCTTAATATTAATACCACTTAACATTCCATCACGACTAATATCAGTATAAATAACAGCTTCAACACCATAAGATTCAAATTTTCTAGCCAAATCAATTACATTATAATCAGTAATTTTAGACCAACCATCTACTGCAATCTTTTCATTTTTGGCATCTAACCCAACTATAATCTGGCCAGGAAATTCATTACAAGCCTGATGTAAAAAACCAGTAGTATTAACAGCTGCCGTCCCAATAATAATATAAGAAATGCCTTCTTCTAAATAATGTCCTATAGTATCAAGATCGCGAATACCACCACCCAATTGAACTGGGATTTCTCCATCAATAGCACTAATAATGTCACGAATTGCAGATGTATTCGTAGGTTTACCAGCAAATGCTCCATTAAGGTCTACTAAATGTAAGCGCCGAGCACCTTGACTCAACCAATATTTAGCCATTGCACCTGGGTCCTGAGAAAATACTTTAGCACTCTCCATCACACCCTGCTGCAACCTTACGCAGTGTCCATCTTTTAAATCTATAGCAGGTATAATTAACATTTTAAATAATAATTTTTTGAAACTAAATACAAAGTTTAATCTGGACAAAGTATATGCATTTCCTAGCACCTGAAGACTGGCTGCCAATCTACAAAATTCTTCAATAATATCAGCCCCGCCTTATCACTCTTCTCTGGATGAAACTGTACAGCAAAAATATTATCTTTTACTATTGCACATGTAAATGGAAAAGAATAAACGCTTTTAGCTGCTACTTGATTCTGATCAACAGAATCTACAAAATAACTATGCACAAAATAAAAACGTTCATCTTTTGCTATGCCTTTCCAGATTGGATGATCACCTGATTGCTTTACCTGATTCCACCCCATATGTGGGACTTTCAATTTTTGTCCCCCAGCATCAATCATAGATACATCTGGAAACCGCCTTACTAAACCAGGGAGAATTCCCAGTCCTGCTACATCCCCCTCTTCGCTATTATCAAACAACATCTGCAATCCGATACAAATTCCTAGGAATGGTTTTTTTTTAGCCGATTCTAAAATAGCACCCCTTAAACCAAGAGCATCCATCTCTTTCATACAATGCGGCATGGCTCCTTGACCAGGAAATACCACACGCGTAGCTTTTCGAACCTCATTCGGATCACTTGTAACTATAATTGAGGCAGCAGGGGCAACACACTCAAAAGCTTTAGATACTGAATGTAAGTTACCCATACCATAATCAATAATTGCTATATCAGCCATGCTAGAATAAAGAAATTTAAAGAGAGCCTTTAGTAGATGGAATTACATTAACAGAACGAGCATCAAATTCTAATGCAGTACGCAATGCCCTACCAAATGCCTTAAAAACAGTCTCTGCCTGATGATGAGCATTATCACCTGATAAGTTATCAATATGTAAAGTCACTAATGCATGATTAACAAATCCCTGAAAAAACTCGTTTACTAAATCAACATCGAACTCACCTATACGAGCACGTACAAATTTGATATTGAATTCCAAACCGGGACGACCAGATAAATCTATTACTACTCGTGATAATGCCTCATCTAAAGGCACATATGAGTAACCATAACGATACAGTCCTTTCTTATCACCTACTGCTTTAGAAAATGCTTGACCTAAAGTAATACCAATGTCTTCCACTGTATGGTGCGCATCTATATGTAAGTCTCCTTTAGCAATAATTTTTAAATCTAGCATTCCATGGCGCGCTATTTGATCTAACATGTGATCTAAGAATGGTACACAGGTATCCAATTCAGACTGTCCTGTACCATCAAGATTAAGATCGACACTAATTTTAGTTTCTAATGTATTACGAACTACTTGTGATTTACGCATGAGAGTTTTAATACTTAAAAATTGAAAAAATTAATTACTTATCTTCATAATACATTCCTTTAGTGATTGTAAAAATTGTTTATTCTCCTCAGACGTACCTATTGTTACGCGCAAACAATTTTTTAATAAAGGGTGCGAACCATCTAGATTCTTAATTAATATATTATGCTGCTTCAGACTAGAGAAAATTTTTTCTGCTTTATTAATACGAAATAATATAAAGTTTGCATCTGATGGAAAAACTTCAATTCCATCTAATAACTTCAAATTTCTATTCATCATTTCTCGTTCAGTCTTAATTTCCTGGACTTGTTCTTGCAAAATACTGGGATGCTGCAAAATCTTTTGTGCTACCACTTGCGTCAGAATATTTATATTATACGGCAGCCTAATTTTCTCTAACTGCATTAACCATTCCGGTCTGCCTGTAAGAAACCCCAACCTTAATCCTGCAAGACCAAGTTTAGAGAGTGTGCGCATTAATAGCAAATTAGGATACTCAGAAAGCTTGTATATGAAACTTGAATCAGCGAAAGAATAATAAGCTTCATCTACGACCACTACACCTGGCGCACATTCAATAATACGTGAAATATCCTCCGCATCAAATAAATTTCCTGTTGGATTATTAGGATAAGCAATAAAAATTACTGCTGGTTGATGCTTAATAATTGCTGCTAGCATAAGATCCAGATCTAATTCAAAATTAGATTTAAGTGGAATACCAATATATTTCATATTGGTATAAGTAGCTATCATACGAAACATTATAAATGCTGGCTCAACGCTCATTAGTACCGCACCTGGCTTAGCTAAAGATAACGCTATGATCTGTATAATTTCATCAGAACCATTGCCCAGCATAATATCCATCCCAGCAGGAATGTCCATTGTTTCATATAAAATAGCCTTCAATGAGGCGGAATTTGAATCAGGGTAACGATTAGTTGCAATAACTGCGACAAGCTGTGTAATTTCTTTACGAATCCCCTCAGGTAAATGATAAGGATTCTCCATAGCATCTAGTTTTATCATCCCAGATGATGAAGGAACATGATAAGGTGAGAGCCTGAGTATCTCTGGGCGTACTACTTGATCTAGTATATTAGACATAAATTTAGATATACAGTTACAAATTTATTTATAACAGGTATGCATTTAGCGTAATTTATGATTCACCCAAATAGCCGCTGTAAATAACAGGACTGCACCAGCTTGATGAGACGCTGCTAATGGCAAAGGAACAACCATTAATAATGTAGCCACCCCCAAGCATATCTGTATCGCCAACATAATTAAAAATAAATTACAAGCCAAACGTACCGAACTTGGTAGTGCAATTTGCCTAGATTTATACCAAAAAATAGGAACTAATATTGCTAAAATCCATGCAATCATACGATGATCAAATTGAACAGTTGCCATATTTTCAAAGAAATTAAGATACCATGGTTCCAAAATAAATATTTCTGGCGGAATAAATTTCCCATTCATTAAAGGAAAAGTATTATAAGCTAGACCCGCACGAATACCTGCAACAAATCCTCCAGATAAAACCATAAGAAAAATTATACCAATGAGCAATTTAATAAAAATTTGCAAATTTCTTAGTTTTTTACTTATATCTAACCTACTATGAGGATCTAGTAATCCAAGAGCCACATGAAACATAGCAGCATGTATAACAAATGCCAAACTCAAATGAGCTGTCAAACGATATTGACTAACATGAGGATTATCTACCAGCCCACTTTTTACCATATACCAACCCATTAATCCTTGTAACCCGCCTAATAGAAAAATACCTCCAAGCTTAAAGCCTAATGGCCGATCAATTCTTTTACGTACAAGAAAAAATAGAAATGGAACAAAAAATACTATTCCAATAACACGCCCCAATACCCGATGAGCATATTCCCACCAAAAAATACCTTTAAATTCATCAATACTCATACCTTGATTAACTTCTTTATACTGAGGTGTTTCATGATATTTCTTGAAAACTTCGTCCCAGTCATTTTCAGTAATAGGAGGAATTGTACCGACGATAGGTCTCCACTCGACCATAGAAAGTCCAGAATCTGTAAGTCGTGTGACGCCACCAACGACAACCATGGCGAATACCAAAGTACAGCAAATTAAAAGCCAAATTGCTACAGGTCTCTGCATTAAATTAAAGATTCTATTTCATTCGTAGAAGACGTTGCCGATCACGAGCCCATTCCTTCTGTTTTTCTGATTCACGTTTGTCATGCTTTTTCTTTCCTTTAGCTAAAGCAATTTCAAGTTTAATTTTACCAGACTTGTAATGCATATCTAACGGAACCAGGGCATACCCAGCTCGCTCTACTTTACCAATAAGTTTCTTAATTTCCTCAGCATGTAATAACAATTTACGTGTGCGTATCGGATCAGGTTTGACATGAGTAGATGCAGCCAACAATGGGCTAATGTTACATCCTAAAAGATATAATTCACTCTTACGAATAATTACATATGCTTCTTTTAACTGCACACGTCCTGCCCTAACCGACTTCACCTCCCAGCCCTGAAATACTATACCAGACTCATATCTTTCCTCGATAAAATAATCATGAAAAGCTTTTTTATTTTGAATAATGCTCATGTAAAGAACAAAACAAGTGTATTTCGCATAGGTTTGGTGTATTTTAACAGCTTTTCATTATCTTCTCTTATTGAGATAATAAACTCACTTATGGCACACATCAAAAAATCAGTTCTAGTAAATCACTCTGCTGACGAAATGTTTACATTGGTCGATAAAGTAGAAGACTATCCTAATTTTCTTCCTTGGTGTGGTGGGTCCTCTGTTACCGTACAAAATAATAATGTTACACATGCAACTGTTAACATTGATTATCTGACTGTCAAACAGAGCTTTACTACTAAGAATACTCGTCAGCCACCTGAATTAATTGAAATGACGCTACTTAACGGTCCATTTAAAAACCTAGATGGATATTGGAAATTCATTCCACTAGATGAGAATGCCTGCAAAATAGAGTTTCAGCTAGATTATGTCTTCTCAAATAAAATACTAGAACACTTAGTAGGTCCAGTGTTTTACATAATTGCTAATAGCTTTGTAGAAGCATTTATTAAGCATGCAGAAAATGTTTACGGACAATGAATGAAACGATAGAAATTGAGGTTGTTTACGCCCTCCCAGAAAATCAAAACTTAGAATGTCTAACAGTACCAAATGGAACGACTGTTTCACAGGCCTTACAATTTTCAGAGACTTATAATAATCTTTCTAAAATTCAGCTAAACAAAATAAGTGTAGGTATATTTGGGAAATTAGTTAAATCTGAAACGATCTTACATAATTATGATCGTATAGAAATTTATAGACCTATAACTATTGATCCAAAAGAAAAACGTAGAAAACGTATAAAAAAATCTATTGTAAATAACAATAAAAATTATCAAACCATTAGATGATAGAAATAAAATAATGCTAAATATATTGATAAAATTACAATGTTTACTACTATTTTTAACTTAGTAAGTATTATAGTGAAAAATTAGCAGATACAGGCACAATAGTTCTTGTATTCGTGAAGACTATAACTCGAACTCGAATTAATAAGCTAATAAATACAAATTTTAACTATATTTAATAAGCAAATTTGCCCTCAGCCACAAGGATTAGATATAATAACGCTTTGTAAAGGATCATTGTCATGCGACTGGCTCAAAAAGCACTAACATTTGATGATGTTTTACTATTGCCTGCTCATTCTGTAGTTTTACCACGTAACGTAGACCTTTCTACTAAACTAACTCGTACTATTTCTCTAAATATACCACTAGTTTCTGCTGCTATGGATACAGTTACAGAGGCAAAGCTTGCTATTACTCTTGCTCAGGAAGGCGGTATTGGTATTATTCACAAAAATATGCCTGCTGAATTACAAGCATCTCACGTAGCCAAAGTTAAAAGATTTGAAAGCGGAATAGTAAAGGATCCTATTACAATTCCTCCACAAATGACTGTACGAGAAGTACTTGGCCTTACTAAAAAATATAAAATATCTGGTCTGCCTGTAGTTGAGGGAGTGACTATAGTTGGTATTGTAACAAACCGAGATTTACGTTTCGAAACTAATTTAGACCAACCAATAAGCAATATTATGGTCCCAAAGAGTCATCTTATAACAGTGAAAGAAGGAACCACTAGAGAAGAAGCAATGGCACTATTACATAAACATCGGCTTGAAAGAGTTTTAGTGGTAAATGATGATTTTGAACTACGTGGGCTCATTACTGTTAAAGATATTACCAAAACTTCTGAACATCCTGATGCTTGCAAAGATGAACAGGGGCGTCTACGTGTTGGAGCTGCAATTGGTGTAAGTGAAGACGACAAATTCAGAGCAGAGAAATTAGCTGAATCAGGTGTTGATGTAATTGTAGTAGATACTGCTCATGGACATACCCAAGGAGTACTTGATCAAATACTACGAATTAAGAAACAATTTCCAGATATCCAGATTATAGGTGGAAATATTGCTACTGCTGATGCTGCTAAGGCACTAGCTGATCATGGTGTTGATGGAGTGAAAATTGGAATTGGGCCTGGATCTATTTGTACAACACGAATTGTTGCTGGAGTTGGTGTGCCCCAAATTACTGCAATAAGTAATGTTTCTTCTGCACTAAATGGAAGTGGTATACCAACAATTGCAGATGGTGGAATACGTTACTCAGGTGACATTGCAAAAGCTCTAGCTGCAGGAGCTAACACTGTCATGCTAGGTGGCTTATTAGCAGGAACTGAGGAGGCACCAGGTGATATAGAATTATTCCAAGGACGATCCTATAAAACTTACCGTGGCATGGGCTCACTCTCTGCTATGCAGCAGGGATCAAGTGAACGATATTTCCAAGATAGTGAGAATAATGTTGATAAATTAGTCCCTGAGGGGGTTGAGGGACGTGTTCCTTTTAAAGGTAGTGTTATAGCAGTAATTCATCAGCTTATTGGCGGAGTGCGCTCGGGAATGGGTTATCTAGGTTGTGAAACTATTAATGATATGCATAAAAAAGCCGAATTTGTTGAAATTACATCAGCCGGTATTCGGGAATCTCACGTTCATGATGTGCAAATTACTAAAGAAGCTCCAAATTATCATGTTGAATAGGGCCTAATCCCTATATGCAGCAAAAAATATTAATCCTGGATTTTGGGTCTCAGTACTCCCAATTAATTGCTCGGCGTGTTCGAGAAACTAATGTCTATTGTGAAATTCACCCCTTTGATATAACTGAGGAATTTATTACAGAGTTCTCTCCTAATGGGATAATTCTATCAGGTGGCCCAGCATCCACCACCGATAGTGAAACTCCTCGTGCCCCACAAATAATATTTAAATTAGATATTCCAATATTAGGTATTTGTTATGGGATGCAAACAATGGCAGCACAGCTTGGTGGTACAGTTGAAATATCAAATGTACGAGAATTTGGTCATGCAAAAATTTATATTACTGAGCAAACAAAATTGCTAGACCATATTAACGATTCTTTAAATGACAACAACCGAAAATCTCTAAACGTGTGGATGAGCCATGGTGATAAGGTCACCAAGCTACCTAATAGCTTTAAAATCATAGCTAGTAATGATGCTGCCCCAATTGCTGCTATGGCTAATGAAGAAAAAAAATACTACGGCCTGCAATTCCACCCTGAAGTTACACATACGCCTAAAGGGAAAGAAATTATATCCCATTTTGTACATAATATTTGTAACCTAGGATATAAATGGAATATGCCTGAATATATGTCAAATGCAGTTAATAAAATTCGCTCAAAAGTAGGAAAAGAAAATGTTATTCTTGGACTATCAGGCGGTGTAGATTCATCTGTTGCAGCAGCATTAATTCACCTTGCTATAGGTAAGCAACTTACATGCGTATTCGTAGATAATGGCTTGTTACGCCTAAAGGAGGCTGAACAAGTTATGAACACCTTCTCCAAAAATATTGGTTTAAATATTATACATATAGATGCAAGTAAAATTTTTATAAAAAAACTACATGGTATCACTGACCCAGAACAAAAAAGACGTATTATTGGTCGTGAATTTGTTGAGGTATTTCAACTAGAATCATCAAAAATTAATAACGCAAAATGGCTTGCACAGGGAACAATCTATCCTGATGTAATTGAATCTGCTGGCAACAAAAACAAAAAAGCTAATACCATTAAATCTCACCATAACGTTGGAGGTCTACCAGATACTTTACACTTAAAATTGCTTGAACCATTACGAGAGCTATTTAAAGATGAAGTGCGAGAACTTGGATTAGCACTAGGGTTAACACATGAAATAGTTTTTCGTCACCCATTCCCAGGACCAGGCCTAGGGGTTCGAATACTTGGTGAAATAAAACATGAATATGCAGAATTATTACGCCAAGCCGATGCAATCTATGTTGAAGAATTACGTTCTTCGGGCTGGTATGAAAAAATATCACAAGCTTTTGCTGTTTTTCTACCGATCAAATCAGTAGGAGTAATGGGGGATGGACGCACTTACGAGCATGTGATAGCGTTAAGAGCAGTTAAAACACAAGATTTCATGACTGCAGAATGGGTAGAGCTTCCCTACACATTATTAGGTAAGATCTCAAGTCGTATTATCAACGAAGTTCCTGGAATCAACCGAGTTGTTTATGATATATCCGGTAAACCACCAGCAACTATAGAGTGGGAATGAGTTATTTATTTTTACTAAAGATTAATAATGTAAAAAACTCATTTTTTACTATGTACAGCAATTAACTGAACCAATACAACATACGTCACTACAACAGCTAGTACTGCACTCTCCAGTATTACACCCATCACTGCAACAACCATCAGCACAACAAGTCTGTTTGCAACAAATATCTACATAATCTGTTTCTTTAGTCATAGTAAACACCTATTTTTTTAATATATAAAACAATCTTAACATATAAATGTAATAAGCAAACCCTAAAATAGAACCTAATACAAAAAGATAAACTAATATCCCAACCAATATCCCTTATAATAAGGGAGCAGCTAATTACAGTATATTATATAAAGATCACTTTTAATGAAAAATTCATTTATTACGGTATTGTTAATATTTTTAAGTGCCTGCTCAACTACAGTAGCAATTCTAGACACCGCTGGATCAACAGTTATTTATGCTGGAAAAACTGCTATTAACACTGTAGATCTAATAACCCCAGACATAATTAATAAAGATGAGGATGAGGAAGAAGAATAGGATAAAAAAAACTTCGCTTCAAATTCTATTTTACTTATAAAATTTGAAGCGAAGACATATGTTCAGAAGAGAAATTTATATTATTAATATGTTGCTATAAGCGTGACCCTTCCTGTTATAGGAGCACCAGGCAAAATATTGTTATCATTATGCGAAGATACATAATAATTTGTATCAAATAAATTCTGTATATTTGCCTGGACTCTTAAATACTTATTAATTTTACCGTATAATGCAGCATCAACCCGTGCATAAGATGGCAAAGTTACTTTATTAGATTCTTTAGTAAACATTGCGCTACGACCTACTACACCAAATGCAGCACCAAACCATGGTGTAAAGTCATACCGACTCCATACAGCATACATGTTTTTAGGTATTTCTTTTAGTGTATTACCAGCATATTTCTGGTTACCCCTAAGTTTACCCTCCATATATGTATATGAACCAAGTACACTCCATTTATCTGTAATATTACCATTTAGTCCAACTTCTACACCTCTGGTCTGCGTTCCCTTACCAAGATATGTTTCACCTGCTTCAGCACCAGTTAAAATTACATTAGTACGTGACAGTTGAAAGAATGCAGTGGTAAAAGATAATCTATCAAAAACATCATATTTAACACCGCCTTCAATATTAATAAACCTTTCTGGATCTAGTGCAGCAGTACTAACTTTCAAGCTCTTAAGTTGGTCCCCACCACGAGGTTGGTGCGTCATACTCCAGCTACCATATATAGATAATTTCTTTAATGGTTTGAGTATCAACCCAAAGCGTGGAGATATATGATCATCACGGGATTTAATATAGCTACCATCATATTTGCTACGAACATCTTGCTCAAATCTATCATAACGAACCCCAGCAGTCATATGCACCATTGGGTGTAGCTCTATATGATCCTGAATATAAACCCCAACTCCACTAGTTGTTATACGGTTATGGCTTTTGCCTTTTGATTGAGGATAAAGCGCCCATGTCATAGCACCCCTAAAAGTTGGGTCATATGCACTAACATATGCGCTACTTGCTCCGTCAAAGAAGCCTTGATGCCTTGTTTGATCCGTAATCTGTCTAAATACCTCTACACCGGTAATCATATTATGTTTAACAGGGCCTGTGTTGAAGTTTAATATTAAATCTGTTTGATTAAAGAAATTTTCTCGATCAGTTTCATCTTTATAGGCACCAAGTTTTACCTGGTCTGCTACGTCTGCACCAACTGAACCATTTGCATAGACATTCTGATAAAATTTGTCAAAAATAGCGTAATCTAAACGGTTACGTACTTTTATATTATCTGTAAACCTATGCTCAACTTTAAAACCAATTGATTTCTTATTGGTATCTGTTGGACTCAAAGCAGCACTACCAAAGAACCTATCTCTATTCATCTTCTTGCCGCCTTTCCAAGGTTTACCATTCATTGAAGGAATTCCTCGGTCTCCGACGCGATCATCTTTAAATAGCTCTGCTTGGATAACAATTTTAGTTTTATTAGTAGGCTTAATAGTAACCGTAGGAGCTATACCATAACGCTGAACATCAACTCCATGACGATGGCTTCCTGAATGCTCATATAACCCATTGAAACGGAAAGCAACTTTATCATTCAGCACATAGCCTGTATCTAGACTGAACCGCTTGTGATCATATGATCCACCTGAAAATCTAAGTTGATGTGTTGGATTCCAGTTAGCTTCCTTTCTAACTCGATTCACAAGTCCACCTGAACCAGCACGACCAAAAATAAGTGCATTTGGCCCTTTAATGACTTCTAGCTTTTCTATATTATAAAAATCACGAAAATGCTGAACATCATCACGTACGCCATCAATATAAAAGTCACCAGTATTTCTTTGTCCACGGAAAACTAATGCGTCACGATTTCCTTCACCTTGTGACAAACCAATACCTGGCACATAAGCTACAGCATCTGCCATGCTAAGGGGCGCTCTATCTGAAAGTTGCTTTTGTGATATCACTGTTATCTGTTGCGGGGTATCACGTAATAAAATATTTTGACCTTTATTTAAAGCACTACTTGTCAAATTTGGCTCAATATACCCATAATCAGCACCACCTGGTACAGTCACTTCTGGAAGCACGGTTGCACCTTCTACAGATCCAGTTGCTGTTGCTACTCCAGCTTTCTGTATAACATAACTACTGGCAATCGGATTTAAAGAAAGCTGCTTTACAGCTTGAAATCCACTGCCGTCCAAAATAATATTAAGCCCTTTTTTGATAGAGTATGAGCCCTTTACTCCAGCTGTTTTAATACCTTCCAGCTCAGAAGCATTATAATCAATAGTTATCCCTGTCTGTTTTTTATATGCTTCGAGCGCAGCACTTAATGGACCACCAGGAATATCGTATGCTTCATTTTTTAACGTATTAACAAGATTTCCTACACCATCTACAACTCGTTCCATTCCGGAAGATCGACCAACAGCATCTTCTATTGTCTCTGCTTTAGCTGCATTTTCTAATAATGAAGCAGCAACAGATTTGTCTGATTGAGCTATTGTTGCTAACCCAAAAACGATCAATAAATATAATGAAATTTTTGAAAAATAATTTTTTTTATCTTTCACAGCCTTCCTCCTATAAAAAACAGCTAATTCAGCTAGCTTGCTCAAAAAGGAGTTGAGCTGGCTTGCCTGGGTCACCAAACTAAATGCTTTGGCAGATATGAATCATTTATTTAAATTTGCATATTTTGCAAATTTAAGTTTTATAAAAAAGGCTGGCTTGCCCACAGGGAGTTGAGCTGGCTTGCCAAGGCCACAAGATTAGGAGATCTTGTGGCTACGGAACTTTTTTACTTAATTAAATATTATATAAATATAAAAAGTAATAAGAATGATTCTTATTATAATTACATATAAAAAATATTGCAAGCCTTATATGTATTTTATGTTCTCATTATTAATAAAATATTGAAAAAAATTATATTTTATATATAAGATATTGATATTAATACCAAATAATTTTTACTTGCTTTTCTTAAAGATTATCATATAATTGATAATGATTATCATTCTTAATGATATTTAATGTCCTTGCCTGATTCTCTTCTTGCTCAAATATTAATATATAGCAAGCTGTTTCGATACTTAAGGCAAGGGAACTATTTAAATACGTGCAAGGAATCAAAATTATGAGTCAACTCCAAAAAAATTTTATTAAGTCTAGCACCCCTAGTCTAAACCAGGTTATGCAACGGCCTGCTAGATCTACTTCTTCAATATTTCATCACCAGTCAATTACTATTACTAAACACTTATTAAAATATATTTCTAAAATAACAACTGTAAATCTATTTCAATATTCGAAGAAAGATCAAGGAGCTAACAATTCTTTAGAAAATATTCAGGCGCCCAGCTTTAACTCAAAGATCCTATCTTGCTCACCAAAAAGCCCTTCTATCCTTAGTAAAGGGCAAGCTAATCGTCCTGATATCTCAAATAAATGTATTTTGTGTATAGGAGGCCGCGGAAAGTTATATCCAGAATATCGATGCCTTATTGAATCATTAGGTGGTAATTTACTTATTTACCGAGGCAATCAAAAGGGCGATACGGATCGTCTACCTAACCTTCTGACATGCGCAGATATGGTTATTTGTCCAATTGATTGTGTGAATCATGAGACTTATTTTGCTGTAAAACACTTTTGCAAAAAGTCTGGTAAACCATGCGCGCTTCTAGATCATTGTGACTTAATAACCTTTGGAAAGGGTATAGAAACACTAGCTAGTGCTTACGCATAGAATACAAAAAAGCTCCATACTAAATATTAATAGAACAATATTATCACTAAAACCTAAAATAATTACATTTGACTCTGAAGCCAATTTTGAACACCTACTTTACCCATCACATCTAATTGTGTTTCTAACCAGTCAATATGCTCTTCTGTATCTTCCAAGATATTTTCAAACAGCTCTCTTGAGACATAATCATTAGTTCCTTCACATGCAGTAATTGCATCTAATAGATCACTACGTGAAGAAAGTTCTAGATTGAGATCACATGACACGCATTCTTCAGCCTTTTCTCCCACCATCAATTTTCCTAAATCTTGAAGATTAGGTAGTCCCTCCAGAAATAAAACTCTCTCAATCAATAAATCAGCATGCTTCATCTCTTCTATGGACTCTTCATATTCATGCTTACCAAGGCTAGTAAATCCCCAATTCTTATACATTCGTGCATGTAAAAAATATTGATTCACAGCTGTCAATTCATTTTGTAATTGACGGTTTAATAGCTTAACAATTTCTGGATTTCCTTTCATATTTGCCTCCTCAGGCTAGAATCTCGTATAAACGAGTGGGTTTATGAATTAATTTCTTAGACTATGTAGAAAGGGGTTCTCTCATCAATTCTTGATCCAACAATCTCTGGGCTTCAATAGCACATATACCGCATTGAGTACTCACTCCAAGGCACTCTTTCAAATCTCTCATACGATCAGCACCTTGGGAAATAGCCTTTCGAATTTCAGTGTCAGTTATCCCTTTACATATACAAATATACATGATTAGACGTATTAAGTAAATGAATTATTTAGTTAAGATTAATTTTCCACTACGCGTCCGGCGTAAACGATATTGATTACCACTATGCTGGATTAAAACTTCATTTCCATGTGAAAATAAAGATTCACTATAGATAGATCTAGTAGAATTATCTTTATCTAGCCCTTTAACAACAGGCTCCGGAACCAATGTTGGGTTATTCATTTCTGGGTTGGCTATGGCACTCACTTTTCTATTCCTTTTAGAAGTGTAAATGATAATGGTTCTTATTATAGTTAAATTTCCTAGCAATGCAAGCACTTAAATAAAAAATTATCAAAAAAAAGAAGAATTAATAAAATGAGCCCATAAAATACTATATAAAACAACAGTATAAGTATTTATAAAATTAAAAAATTACTTAAAATTTTATTTCTATGAACACTTAAACCATACTAATTTGTATAGCCTTAAAATTTTATAAGATTTAATATTTAGAGTGTACCTTCTATTTTATTAACTATTAATAAAATAGTCTCCAAATGTCCTTACAATTAAACTAAATGGTTAGGGTATAATCATACTATTCTATATTATGTATTATTGAGAATTTCCATGCCTATTTACGAATACCAGTGCACATCTTGTGGTTCGAAGAAAGAACACCTACAAAAATTAAATGATGAGCCTATCTCCATATGCCCTTCATGTGACAGCAATTCTTATATTAAACTTATTTCTGCTCCGGGATTTAAACTAAAAGGCAGTGGCTGGTATGCTACTGATTTTAAAAATGGGTCTACACTAAAAACAGATACCAATAAAAATAATAAGTCTACACTTGGAGCTAAAGCTAAAAGCAAATCTGACCCTGTGCCAGAAACTAGCACACCTTCTTCTACAAAATAAATATCTAGCATGGAAAATCTTTTATTATGAAACGCTATTTTATTACCGGACTTCTTATTTGGGTACCTTTAGGTCTTACTGCTTGGGTTCTTAAATTCTTGATAGGTACCATGGATCAATCCTTACTCCTCCTACCTGATGAGTTCCAACCTGAACAAGTATTAGGTATGAAGGTCTATGGAGTTGGCACTATTCTTACATTACTTGTTGTTTTTTTTACAGGCCTGATGACTGCAAATATTATCGGCCAAAAACTACTTTCTTTGTGGGAAGGAGTGTTGTGGCGTATCCCTGTTGTTAAATCAATTTACTGGAGTATTAAGCAAGTAAGCGACACAATATTTTCAAGCCAGGGAGAAGCCTTCCATAAAGCCCTGCTCATTCAATATCCACGAAAAGAATTGTGGACAATTGCATTTATGACAGGGCAACCTAGTGGCGATGTTGCTAATCACTTAGATGGAGACCACATAAGCGTTTATGTCCCAACTACACCTAATCCCACATCAGGATTTTTCTTAATGGTGCCAAAAGAAGACATAATTGAGCTAGATATGAGCGTAGATGAAGCGCTGAAATACATTATTTCCATGGGCGTTATCTCTCCTAATAGTACTAATAAAAACTTTACTAATGAAATAGAAAATAAAAAGAAATAATATGCGCACTAATTACTGTGGTCTCATTGATACTCAATATCTTAAAAAATCTGTCACGCTATTTGGATGGGTACATCGCCGCCGCGATCATGGGGGTGTTATCTTTATTGACCTTCGAGATCGTGAAGGCCTAGTTCAGATTGTATGTGATCCTGATAATGTATTAGCATTCCAAACTGCAGAAAAAATTCGAAATGAATTTGTTCTGAAAATTACTGGAGTAGTTCGTCACCGACCGGAAGGAACTATTAATAAAAACCTTACAAGCGGGGAAATTGAGGTCCTAATGAAATCGATTGAGATTCTCAATGCTTCTCTAACCCCACCATTTATGATGGATGATGAGCATATTAACGAAACTGTACGCCTAGAACATCGTTATCTTGATCTTAGAAGACCACAGATGCAGAAAAATTTACGGCTGCGCCACAAAGTTACAATGGAAATTCGTAAATTTCTTGACCAGAGCGGCTTTATTGATGTAGAAACACCAGTACTAACAAAATCAACTCCAGAAGGGGCAAGAGATTATCTTGTATCATCACGCATCAATTCTGGAAAATTCTTTGCGCTACCACAATCACCACAATTATTTAAACAGCTACTCATGGTTTCAGGGTTTGATAGATATTATCAAATTACCAAATGCTTTCGTGACGAAGATCTTCGTGCTGACCGCCAACCAGAATTTACACAAATTGATATAGAGGCATCCTTTCTCAAGGAATCTGAAATTATGACCCTAATGGAAGAAATGATCTCTAATTTATTTGCCATTGAATTACAAATACAAATACAAACCCCGTTCCCCCGAATGAAATTCTCTGAAGCCATGTTGAAATATGGGTCTGATAAACCTGATTTACGAGTACCATTAACTCTGACTGAATTAACTGACGCTATGACAGAAGTAGAATTTAAAGTATTTCGTGAGGCAGCTCAGAAACCAGACAGGCGTGTAGCAGCATTATGTGTTCCCCAAGGGAATAAATTATCGCGAAAAGAAATTGATAATTATACTAATTTTGTTGGGATTTATGGAGCCAAAGGGCTTGCTTACATCAAAGTCAATACCCTCAAGAAAGGGCTTAATGGATTACAATCACCAATATTAAAATTTTTATCAGAGAAAATAATAAAAATTATCCTTAAACGTACATCTGCTAAGGATGGGGATCTGATATTTTTTGGTGCTGATAAACTAAAAATAGTTAATGAATCTTTAGGAGCATTACGTGTAAAAATTGGCCAAGATTTAGGCCTCATTGAACCTGGATGGAAGCCACTATGGATAATAGATTTCCCAATGTTTGAGAGAGATGAAGATGAGAATAGGTGGCGAGCTATTCATCATCCATTCACATCTCCTGCTGATGGTCATGAAAACTTATTAGAAACAGAACCAAAGGAAGCTCTGTCAAAAGCATTTGATATGATACTAAATGGCTCTGAAATTGGAGGAGGGTCAATTCGTATCCATCGCGAAGATATACAATTAAAAGTATTCAAAGCTTTAAATATAAAAGCACATGAAGCTCAAGAAAAATTTGGCTTTTTATTAGAAGCCTTAAAATACGGTGCGCCTCCTCATGGTGGCATTGCATTTGGACTTGACCGTATCATTACCTTAATGGCAAATGAGGAATCAATACGTGATGTTATTGCCTTCCCCAAAACACAGCGTGCTCAATGCTTATTAACTCAAGCACCAAGCTCAGTAGATGAAAAACAACTTAAAGAACTAAATATAAAAATAAAGTGAGCTGAAACAAAAAATTTATACTAATTTGAAAAAATATTGGTCAGCTAATTTAATTAATATTTCTGCTGAATACCATGGAGAAATATAAAACTCCTATTTCTGTTTTAGTAGTGATTTACACTTCTAATTTACAGTTTTTATTATTAGAAAGAACTGACCACCCAGGGTATTGGCAATCAGTAACCGGCAGCATACACCAGGGAGAAACATTATTGCAAACAGCTGTCCGTGAGACTGCTGAAGAAACAGGTATAGATACAGATAGTTTCTTATTAACTGATTTAAAACTTCAAAATACTTATGAAATTTTTCAGGAATGGAAATGGAGATATGCTCCGAATGTAACTCATAATACTGAACATGTTTTTAGCTTGTTATTACCAAAACCTATTCCAGTTGTAGTATCACCAAGAGAACATCTGCGTTATGCTTGGTTTTCTCAAAAAGAAGCTATTGAAAAAGTTTTCTCATATAGCAACGCAAAAGCAATACGTGACTTATTGTCTTCACTTAAAACACATAATAAAATTATTTAAATTATAGAACCAACACAATTAATTCATAATGACTTAGTCTTATTAGTATATCTTCCTTATTCAGTAATGGAGTAACCATGCAAACAGAATTAATTAATTTTAATCAATTTGATATGCTTCAAGATGATGCTTGTGAGGAGCGTATTATTGCAGCAAAGGCTATACTGGGAAAACATGTGGCCATTCTCTCTCATCATTACCAAAGAGCAGATGTTTATAAACACGCAGACCTTACTGGAGACTCACTTGGACTCTCTCGTCTTGCAAGCCAGGTTGATGCAAAATACCTAGTATTTTGCGGGGTGCATTTTATGGCTGAAGTAGCTGATATCCTTTCCAAATCAACTCAAATATCTATTCTTCCTGACCTATCAGCAGGGTGTTCAATGGCAGACATGGCAGATCAACCTAAGGTAAAAAGAGTCTGGCATGAATTATCGGAAATATTAGATCCAGATGAAGTTATTACTCCAGTAACATACATAAATTCTGCAGCAAATTTAAAATCATTTTGTGGACAGCATGGTGGTACCGTCTGTACCTCTAGCAATGCCCTTAATATTCTTAAATGGTCTTTGTCACGCCGAGAAAAAATACTTTTCTTTCCAGACCAACATTTAGGTCGCTGGAGTGGATACCAACTAGGAGTGCCAGAAAATGAAATACAGGTATGGGACTTTGATGAACCCATGGGTGGCCTTACAGAAAGAAAAATTAAGGAAGCTAAAATATTGCTATGGAAAGGGCACTGCTCAGTTCATCAAATGTTTCAGCCACAGCACATTATAAGATTTAGAAACAAGTATCCCGATGGTATAGTTATTTCACATCCAGAATGTAGCTTCGAGGTTTGTAAAAATTCTGACTATGTAGGATCTACTGATTTCATAATTAACACAATAAAAAAAGCTAAAAATAATAGTCGCTGGCTAGTAGGAACAGAATTAAATCTTGTTAGCCGTATTGCAGAAGAATTTAGACCTGAGAAAAAAATTATACAGTTTATGTCTCCAACTGTATGCATGTGCTCAACTATGGCTAGGATTGATCCACAACATCTTGCATGGACGCTAGAAAATCTAGTAAATGGAAAAATAGTAAACCAAATTAAAGTGCCAGAAAATGATGCAAAATATGCAAACCTTGCATTACAAAGAATGTTAGAAATCTCATGATTTTTGGTAGTGAGCCAATAAATCATAAGACTAAAGCTATATCTATAACCTTATTAGCTAAGGATCATTATAATAACCTAGCGTACAGTAGGTTATTATATAAAGTATGCAAATCTGTAATAAGAAATATTGTTACTGAATTTAAAAGAGCCTAGAGCCACCAAAAACAAATACTATTCTCAAATTCAGAAAACAGAGAGTTTTCTATAATTTATTACTATAACCCTAATGACAGAATCATCTAGTCAAATTTCTTCTGCTGCTGCTAAACTAATTGAAGGTAAAATAATATCTTTTCCAACAGAAACAGTATATGGCCTAGGAGCAGATATCTCGATCCCATCTGCAATAAACCGTATATTTGAAATTAAAGAAAGACCCACAAATCACCCATTAATAATTCATTTCTCTCAAATATCTCAGCTAAATCATTGGGCACAAGAGATACCAGGAAAAGCATACCTGCTTGCTAAGAAACTCTGGCCTGGTCCCCTAACACTCATTCTGCCACGTACGCACCATGTCCCTTTAAATGTAACAGGTGGTCAAGATATGGTTGGATTAAGAATACCTAACCACCCAACTGCACTTGCTCTATTAGATGCAATGGGACCTAGTAGAGCACTAGCAGCACCATCAGCTAACCGCTTTGGTAGAGTAAGCCCTACAACTGCTGCACATGTTTTTGATGAATTGGGTCATAAAGTAGATATGATTCTAGATGGTGGTCCATGCAAAATAGGACTTGAAAGTACAATTGTAGGCTTTAAGGATAACTCTGCAGTTGTTCTTCGACCGGGAGGAGTTTCATTAGCACAATTAACTGAAATATTAGATGAAGAAGTCTTATTTCCAGAAAAACAATCTATCACTCGTGTGTCAGGATCCCTAAATTCTCACTATGCGCCATTAACACGACTAGAAGTATGGCCTATCACATCATTATGGAATCGATACCTTGAAATTGAGAAGTTAGGTTTATGTCCAATATTACTAGGATGGTCTTCAGAATTTATTACCAAAAGAGCCATTAAAAAGTGCACATCCTTCCCAATGCCCAACAAACCAATAGCCTATGGCAGACAACTCTATGCAACCTTACGCCAATTTGATAATGGGAAATATGACCGTCTATTATTAGAAGCAACGCCTAATAGTCAAGATTGGGCAGCAGTATCAGATCGTTTAAAGCGAGCAAGTTTTAAAGAACCCAAAGTATAATCCCTTAAATTTATATTTTTATATTAAACAATGAAAGGTAATAAATTTTCTGCTGTAATATTTGATGTTGATGGGACAATAGCTGATACCGAACGTGATGTTCATCGTCTTGCATTTAATTCCGCATTCAAAAAATTTAATATTAATTGGAACTGGGATGTAGAACTATACGGCGAGCTACTTAATATTACAGGAGGAAAGGAACGAATCCGTTACTATATCGAAAAGTATGCCCCTGACAAACTTAAGACTAGGGAATTAGAAGCTTGGATTACTAATGTACATATTAATAAAACAAAATATTTTTTATCACTACTCAATCATGGGCTAATTCAGCCGCGCCCAGGGGTTATTCGTTTAATTAAAGAACTACGCTCTGCCAAAATAGACATTGCAATTGCATCTACTACCACACTAAATAATATAACTACACTTCTAAAATCCACATTAGGTAAAGATTCTCTTTCTTGGTTCAATGTCATAGCTGCAGGTGATATTGTTCCAAAAAAAAAACCTGCTCCAGATATTTATATATGGGCGCTTAACCATTTAGGATTACAAGCACAACAATGTATAGCCATAGAAGACTCTGAATGTGGATTAAGAGCAGCTATGGCCGCAGGAATTAAGACAGTTGTAACCGTAAATAACTATACTGAAAAGCAAAATTTTACTGGTGCATCTATAGTATTATCTAATTTGGGAGAACCATATGAGCCATTTACCGTTATGTCAGGAATAACTACTAATAAACTAGTAAATATAGAAATGCTTAATGAAATTGCTTCACATGACAACAAAATTGATCTAGAGAATAGATTTCAGTAATCTAAATAAATAAAGAAATATTGAGGATCATTATCTCTCTCAATCCTGTTCGAGATGACATTTAATTTCCATTGCTTTTGATAGTGCCGTATCAATAGTTTCATCCAATACAGTAAAATGCCCCATTTTACGACCAGAACGAGCTTCTAATTTACCGTATAAGTGTAATTTAGTATAAGGATGCTGTAAGACATGGCCCCAATTAGGCTCACCTTTCTGCCATAAATCTCCTAGAAGATTCACCATTACTGCAGCACTATGCATTTCTGTATTACCAAGTGGCAAGCCACACATCACCCTCACTTGCTGCTCAAATTGCGATGTAAAACAGGCATCAATAGAATAATGGCCACTGTTATGCGGGCGAGGGGCTATTTCATTAATCAATAACTGACCATCCTCCAGCACAAAGAATTCAACGCATAAAACACCTTGATAATTAAGATCCTTAGCTACCTTAATAGCCGTATCTTTAGCCTGCTGCGCTAATTTAGCAGAAATTCTTGCAGGAACAATACTGACATCTAAGATACCATTAACATGCTGGTTTTCAGAAACAGGAAAACTAATTAATTCTCCATTGCTACCGCGTGCTACAATAACAGAGATCTCACAATCTAATGGCATTAACCTTTCCAACACACAAACTTCTCTGTTTAAATCGTTAATAGCTGCTTGTAATTCTTCCTCACTATTTACATGTCTCTGTCCTTTACCATCATATCCAAATTGACTAACCTTTAAAATACCAGGAAAAAGACTAGCATAATTATTTTCTACACTTTTTTTTGTGTTTTCAATAATTTGGAATGGTACCACTGAGAAATTATTCTCTATAAGAAATTTCTTTTCAGATACTCTATTCTGTGCAATAGATACACTATGTGCATCTGGCCTTACTACACAAGATTCTGCCAATTCTCTTAGTGATTTAGCAGGTATATTTTCAAATTCTGTAGTAATAGCTACACAATGGTTACTTAATTCCAGTAGCGCATGATTATCTGCATAATCAGCACAAATAAAATGATCTGCTACTCGTCCTGCAGGACTTTCTGGTGCTGGATCTAATACAGTAACCTGATATCCTAAATTTTGTGCTGCCTTTGTAAACATGCGACCAAGCTGACCACCGCCCAGTAAACCCAACATTTCCCCTGACGTAACAAACATTATCGTGGCAACTGCATAGCTAATACTTTCTCTGTTTGCTCTTGCCGGAAAGAAATCAATCGATCACTTAGCTCCCTATTGTTAACTGCCAACAAAGATACAGCAAATAAACCAGCATTAGCCGCGCCCGCATCACCAATGGCAAAAGAAGCAACTGGTACACCTTTAGGCATCTGTACAATAGAAAGTAAAGAATCCATACCTTGTAAATACTTTGAATTAACAGGCACACCTAAAACTGGCACAGTAGTTTTTGCTGCAATCATACCAGGCAAATGAGCAGCACCACCTGCACCTGCGATAATACATTTAATATCTAGCTCTCTAGCTTCCTCAGCAAATTTAAATAATAAATCCGGTGTGCGATGTGCAGAAATTATTTTTACTGTATATGTAATATTAAATTCTTCTAATATAGCAACAGTATGTTTCATTACATTCCAATCACTATCACTGCCCATAACAATATATACTGATGAATTAATCATTTTAAATTTTAAATCAGAATAGTTATTAAATAGTAAAATGTTCCAATATTTATAATAAATACAAACTTTATAAACTTATAAGATAATCGTGTAAAATTCCCCACAAAAATACACCATTTAATCCTAAACTAAAAGTTTATAAGGTGACATTAGAACTCCTATAAGAATATAATTTAATCACACTATACTTCATGACTACATAATTTTTTGCTATATAGGCTTTTTTAACATTAGATTATTCTATTTCTATCTATATAACCCTGAAAAAGTAGAATACTAAAATCAAAGATTTATCGTTGCCTACCCTATATAATTACAAATGACTATTAGGATAAATTATTTCTATAGAACATGACAATAAAATGTAATAGTATTTCCTCAATTTGAATAAATCAAAATAACCATGTCCAGGAAAGCTTTATTTAAATCTAATCTTACTAGCCTCAATTTTTTACACCGAGGAAAAGTAAGAGATATCTATACTGTTGACGCAGATAAATTATTAATCATTCAAACAGATAGGATATCTGCATTTGATTTCATTCTTCCCACACCAATTCCTGGAAAGGGTAAGATACTAACAGCTATGTCAAATTTCTGGTTTAAAAAACTAGAGCACATTATACCGAATCATTTGACTAATATTCAGCCCGAATCACTTGTTTCAAATAATGAAAAAGATCAAGTATTAAACCGTTCTTTTGTAGTAAAAAGATTAAAACCAGTACCTATTGAAGCTATTGTAAGAGGCTATATTGTAGGTTCTGGCTGGAAAGAATATAAAAAGACAAATACGATTTGTGGAATTAAGATAGCAGCTGGGCTAAAAGAAGCTTCTAAATTACCAAATGGGGCAATCTTTACACCCTCAACTAAAGCTAAAAAGAACGCGCATGATGAAAATATTTCATTTTCAGAAACAGAAGAGATTATAGGTAGCTCATTAGCATTACAAATACGTGATATAGCCACTACCCTTTACACTGAAGCAGCAGAATATGCTATAAATAATGGAATTATTATTGCTGATACCAAATTTGAATTCGGTCAAGACCATGAAGGCAAACTTTATCTTATTGACGAAGCACTTACTCCAGACTCATCTAGATTTTGGCCAGCTAATGAATATAAACCCGGTGGGAGCCCGCCAAGTTATGATAAACAATTAGTTCGAGACTGGCTAGAAGCACGTAACTGGAATAAAAAGGAACCTGCACCCATTCTATCTCATGACATTCTTACTAAGACATCAGTTAAATATCAGGAAGCATTAAAACTTCTAACAAATGCATAAGTATTTCAGAAAAGATTTACTAACATTTTGGTGCCTAGAATAAATAACAATATTACAAATATTTTCCGAATAATCTTTATATCAGAAATATGAGTAATTTTTGCACCGATAGATGCAGTAACTACACTAAAAATAACGATCCCAGCAAGAGCTGGTAAGTAGATGAAGCCTAAACTATATTCAGGAAGTATTTGAGAGTAAATAGCACCACTAAAAAGATAACCGAAGGTGCCTACAACCGCAATAAACAAACCAACCCCAGAAGCAGTACCGATAGCTTGCTGCATTCTTATATTACAAGCATATAGAAATGGAACAGTTAGGATACCTCCACCAATAGCTACTAGACTAGATATTCCTCCAATAACTCCTCCCACAGTAAATACCCCAATTCTTCCCGGCAAGACTCTATTAGGCTTAGATCTACTATTAAATAACATTCCAATTGCAGTAGAATAAATACACAAAACAATAAAAATACTCAAATATTTCCCAGGAATACTATGTGCCAGAGCTACACCACAGAGTGTACCAAAAATCACACCTGGCATAATGAATTTCACAATCCCCCAATTAACTTCTCCGGCCATATGATGAATTCGCAAACTAGCAATAGAAGTGAAAATTATTGCCGCCATGGAAGTGCCGAGTGCAAGGTGCACAATAAAATCAAAGGAAAACCCTTGTACACTGAACAAAAAACTTAATACTGGAACAATAATTAACCCACCGCCAATACCAAGCAATCCAGAAAAAAAACCTACAATTGCACCTAATAATAAATAAGCTAGCCACCATTCCACTGTATCTATCCCAAATTTAAATTTTATTTTTATATAATTTCAATAGTTTCTTCATCCTACAATGTCTATGATATAAAAGATAAAGAATACTTTTTCTAAAATTCAAATATTCCTAAAAAGAAGAATATCTCTCAGATGTCTTTAATGATGAACTAACAACTTATACCTTCCAGAAAAATATGGGATAAGAAATTTCAAATATCATGATATAAACAAGCCCAACAGAAGAATACTGGCCAGCAGCTATCTGTAAATAATAACCTTAAGAATATAATTAGACTAATACTATAGAGAAATATAGTTTATTAAGAGCCGCCATTAAAACAATTTATTCTGATCTAATACTGCTTTATCTAATAAAACTTGCATATGATCAATTTTACGCTTAATTCTCCCCATATCTGAGCCCCCTCTTACTTTAGCAGTGAGAAACTCATGAGCTATATTAAGTCCTGCCATAATAGCGATGCGTTCTGAGCCAACTACCTTTCCATCCTCACTGATCTCACACATCTTTTTATCAAGATATGCTGCTGCTTGAAGAAGCTCCTCACGTTCATGTTCAGAGCAAGTAAACTGAAATTCACGCCCCATAATGGCAACATTTACTGCATTATTGTTAGCCATTACTATGATCAGGAAACTGAGTTAAAAGAGCTTCCAATCGACTAGAAGCACCATTTATTTTTTCTGATAAGTTTTTATTCTCACTATTAGCTTCTGCTAATTGCTCACGTAATTGATTACTTTCTATAAGCTCACGCTCTGATAAATTCTGATTCTCATTAGTAACCTTTGCCAACTGCTCCCGCAATTGACTATTTTCTTCGCTCTGACGCTCAGATAAATTCTGGCTCTCAATTGTTACCTCTGCTAATTTCTCACGCAATTGTGTACTCTCTGTATTGTGTCGTTCTGATAAATTCTTATTTTCACTAGCAGACTCGGCTAATTGAACACGTAACTGAATAATCTCAGCGCGTTGACGGTGGCATAATTGCACAAATTGATTAATTTTTTCTTCTAGTAATTTAAGTTCTTCTTCCATTTCTGCACTATAATTTGAAAATCCCTTATTAGTCAACCAGCAGCAGAATAGCACAAAATTTATTTTAAAATTAATCTGATAATATTAATAATATAATTAAACATTTAGATTAACTATATAAGTATAATTTCTTACAATTCAGTATCAAATTGATCTAATAATTCTCTCACTTTAGCTGCTACTTAACTTCTATATTCCATCAAAAAAACCAATGATATTTAAATTAGTGCCACATGCAATTTTCAATATCATTCACTTAATTTCTCTGATTTCTGATATTGTGACCCTATGCTTAACAATCAAACAACATCAAATTATCAATTATTCTTAAAATTAATGAGCTATTGTGCTCCCTATTGGCCAGTATTTATATTAACTTTATTAAGCACAATTCTATTAGCAACAACTTATTCAGTTATACCTGCATTTATTCAATCAATGCTTGATAGCATTTTTATTGAAAGAGACTCTAATTCCATAGAGTTCATACCTCTAATTATAATAATATTATTTATTGTACGAAATTTGTCTGACTATATAAGCATGCATGGAGTGAGTTTAGTAAGCAATACATTAACAATAAAAATACAAACTATAATACTTAATAAACTCTTAAAATTGCCAGTCTATTATTATGACCACAAAGCTGGAGAAAATTTTTCGTCAAAACTTACTTCTCATATTACTTATATTAGTGAAAAGGGACTAAAATCTTTATTCTCCTTTGTAAGAAACCTACTCACTATCATTGGATTGTCAATATGGATTATCTATCTAAATTGGGACTTATCATTATTATCTCTCATGATATTACCAATAGCTCTAATAAGTATACATATAGCCCATAATGAATCGAATAAAACAGAAGAAAAAAAAGATAAGATAACAAAACATTTTTTACAAACAATAGAAGAGTCTATAGAGAATCACGGTATAGTTTTACTGCATGGAGGACAGCAGAATATATACAGGCGCTTCCAAGATGGACTTAGCCAAATACAAAAACCTCATACACAAAATGCCCATGTTCTTAAAGGGCCATTAATCCATATAATCGTAGCTATTATCCTTTCCCCCATTTTTTATCTATCTATTCAAAAAACATTTACTGATGAATTAACAATATCTAGCTTTGCCTCATTTATTATTTCAATATTAATTTTATTCTTATCATTAAACCAATTAATTAAATCAGGTAAATTATTACAGAATTGCTTATCTACAGCGAAAGATATCTTCTATATATTAGATTTAGAAACAGAACCTGATATGGGAAAAATTATTCTAAACAATATACAAGGAAAAATAGAATTTAGGAATATTGGTCTTAGCAAAACTCTACAGGACTTATCATTTACTATTAAACCAAAAGAAAAGGTTGCTTTAGTTGGCGTTCCAGATGATGCAACAAATGCTCTAATTAGTTTATTGCCAAGATTAACAGAGCCCACCAATGGAGAAATTTTATTAGACAATCACAAATTAACTACCATCAAATTAACAAGCCTACGCTCTAAGATTGGTTTATTAATACCAGAAATAAGATTATTTAATAGTTCAATTGCAGCCAATATTGCCTATGGAGAAAAGGAGAACTCAACAGAGAGTGAAATAATTTCAGCTGCACGTGAAGCCCATGCAATAGAATTTATTAAAAGAATGCCACAGGGAATGCAGACACTAATAGGTACAAATGGCATAAAACTTTCCAGAGAACAAAATCAACATATTGCTATTGCAAGAATTATTCTTAGAAACCCACCTATTCTTATTCTAGATGAAATAACTACAATTCTAAACTCAGAATCAGAAACCCTTATACGATCAGCTCTATATAATTTAATGCAGAATCGTACCACTATAATAATAGCGCGTCGTAAAATGACTCTAGAAGAAGTTGATCGTATTATTGTAATAGAAAAAAATTGTATTATAGAAACTGGTAGCCATCAAAAACTTTTTTCTAAGAATGACACCTATACAAAACTTTACTCACTTTACCATTAAATTCTAAAATATTTCATGAAGTAATAGTAGAAATTAAATTCTTTATTATTGTAGTATTCTATTTATACGTACCAAATCCTCCTCATCAAGCTCCCCTGCTGCTGCCTCAAGTCTTAGACCCGACATAAGTAAATTATAGTATGCTCGAGTAAGGTCTCTCCGAGCAAGAGAGTGTAATCCTTGTGCATTAAGAACATTAACTTCAGTTCTTACACCTACTTCCTGCCCAAGTTTAGTTGATTCAAGCTGACTTTGGCTAGACTTTACTGCCTCTATTTGTGCCTGTACCAAAGACCTACCATTAGTAAAATTAAGAAACTCCTGGCTAACAATGAGTTCAGTATCACGATAAGTATTATTCAAATCATGCCGCACTTTCTCCTGAGTTGCCATTGCCTCCCGCACTTTTGACTGTACTGAAAACCCACTAAATAAAGGAACATTTAATTGAAGACCAATTTCCTTTGAGGTCAAGTCAATTCCACGACCAGTAAAAGTACCACCTACACCTTTCTGATTACTATAAAGAGCAACAAGATCTAGAGTGGGATAGTGACCTGCCTTGGCTCTTTTTACCTCATGCTCTGCAAGCTCAAGAACTAATTGCTGCACTCTAATCTCTAAACTATTCTCCGCAGCTACTACAAGCCAATCATTCATATTCTCATACTTTAAAGAAAAGAGTTTGATATCATGACCTTCATTTAAACGAGAAGTAACACTGGGATATCTTCCAGTAATCTTTTGCAGTTTACGCTTATTAATTTCTAACATATTCCGAGCAACAATTAATTTTGAAACTGACAAATCAAAACGAGCCTGGGCCTCATTAGTATCAACTATAGTTGAATTTCCTGCCTCAAAATTTGCCTTAGCCTGCTTCAATTGGCGTTCAATAGCCATCTTCTGATCTTCCTCTACCCTCACGTCAAATTGAGCAATTAATACGTCAAAGTATGCTTGTGTCACACGTAGAATCAGGTCTTGAGCTGCTATAATAAACCTTGAATCTGCTTGCATAACCTGGATCTTAGATTGCTCATAGGCTATGAAATTTTGCATATTGAAAAGCGGCTGGACACCCTGAATAGTGATTCCTCCTCTATTAAGACCTACTTCCGGTGATCCCTCTGGATTTATCATTTGCCTTTTCCTTACACCCGAGAGTGTTAAATTAGGAAGCAGCCCTGCCCTGCCCTGTGGTATCTTTTCTTGAGCCGCCTTATGCTCAGCACGAGCAGCTGCATACTGCGCATCCTGATCCAATGCTTCACGGTAAACATCAACCAGATCAGCAGCATTTAATGTTGCATGCGAAAAGATCAACCAAGAAATTAATATTACATAAATATTTTGTGGCATTTTCAACATGCTTCTGAATTAATCTTTTCTGAACTCTAAATAAATTAGAAGATAGAAATATTAGGGTAAATACTTATTGAATTTAAAATCAAAAGAAGAACTGATTCTTCTGTTGAACATTCCTTAATTCGCCAACACATGTCTCAAAAAGACCTATCCTACTATAAACCCCTTCCTTTACACATGTAATAATGGAGGCATACATAATAGGCTCTTCTCCCTCTATTACAAATAAACGGCCACCAACTCCAAGGTGTTTTTTAAACTCTTCAGGTAATACTGGTACCGAACCAGTAAACACAATTACATCATATGTACCATTTTTAGGATAACTTTGAAAAGCATCGCTTACGTCTAGAGTAACATTTGTTATATTGTGAGCTAGAAGATTCTGCTCTGCCATTATCTTTAATTCTGGCTGAATTTCAACACTATATACATGACCACCCTTCTTAGCTAATAACGAAGTCAAATAGCCGCTCCCACTACCAATTTCCAATATCTTGTCAGTATTTCTAACTTGTAATTCTTGTAAAATACGAGCTTCCATTTTAGGAGCAAGCATCACTTCACCATAACCTAAGGGTATCTCCATATCTACAAATGCTAAAGAACAATAGGGTGCGGGAACAAACTCTTCCCTCCTCACCTCAAAAAGTAATTTAATAACTTCAGGGTCTAATACGTCCCAGGGACGAATTTGTTGCTCAACCATATTAAAACGTATTTGCTCTAAATTCATATTTATTCCTAAATAAATTCTTAACTCATACTTGCAATTATTTCATATTTCCTTTAATTTCGCAGCATAAGCT
>CEUQ01169445.1_pt1 | contig 36083 bp, 51 predicted proteins | sample 361491 | NCBI WGS metagenome assembly CEUQ01 (sample SAMEA2622796, study PRJEB7988) | marine metagenome | biome: marine biome (ENVO:00000447); feature: marine epipelagic mixed layer (ENVO:xxxxxxxxx); material: "saline water (ENVO:00002010), including plankton (ENVO:xxxxxxxx)" | depth 120 m | reverse complement strand
TGCACCAGCATGGGGTGTTCAAGTTTCACAGGGAAGTTGTATAATGACAATTAAAGAAAATACAACAATAAATTCTACTGCAAATATTGATATAGGTGCAGTAGGAAAAATTGGAATTGGTTCTGGTAGTGATTGTAATATAAGTGTTATGGGTGCTTATAAACAGAAAGTTACTGGTGAAACTACTAAACACTATCTTAGTGCATTTCACGAAAGATGGGATGGTGATAAATACACGCATACTGGTGCTGATACTTTTTCAAGACATGATTCTGGTACAGATCATTCATGTAATACTGATCCGTCAAGAAATGGTGTAAATGCTTGTCCAACTGTTAATAGTGTATCATAAAGGAGAATTGAAATGCCAATATCCTGTGGTATAAATATAAATTTAAATAATTTTCAAGGTCAAATAGGTACTCAAATAAGTGCTATATTGAATCTTGATTTAGGAACACCAGCAGGAATTGCAGCACTATCTTCATCTATTAATAGTGCATTAAGTACTGTTACAACTCAATTAGGTACTCTTATTCCAACAGCACCAGTTCTTACTTCATTGAGGGAAGAATTAAATGCTTTGTCTCAATTAACATTTGGTAGTACAGCTGCAGTTGGTAAAATACTTTCAATAGTAACAGATTTTGCTGATGCTGTTGGTTTGCAGGGATATGTTAATTTAAATTTAACTGATTTAGCAAACTCTATTTTTGCATTAGGTGTTAATTTTGATCCATGTGCAAATACTATTCCAAATATTTTCCGTGATAGTAATGGTGTTTTGCAACAATTACCTAATCAGCAACCAAAAATAGGTCAATCAGTTTTTATACAAAATCTTGAAGAAACATTAGATAGTGCAACAGATGAATTTGCTTCACTTATTGATAATGTTGATATGGCACAAGTTGGATTAACTGCACAGCAAGGATTAAATGCTTTAGAAACTAATATACAAACGTCAGTATCAGCATTAGATAATTCATTAAGACAATTACCAACAGGTGAAGAAATAATAGAAACACAAAATGATTTTTTAACTAGATTGGAAGAGGAGAATTTTCCAATAATTAAAGAAATACCAAAATCAGAAGCGGAAAGATCCTTGCCAATTTCTTTACAAGCATAGGAGATAGTTATGAGTATTCGTAACTGGTCTAATGATAGTCAACAATATACACAATTTGCCATTTTAGAATCACAAATACAAAAAAAAGATGAAACAATAAACAAACTTAAAGCACAAATTGAATGTCTAACTTCTGAAAAAGATAGACTACAATCTTTAGTAGATGTTTTAACTGGTATAAAAGAGAATCTAAATACTGGTGATATAATGGATAGATTTAAATAACGGAGGAGACAAAAACAAATGAAAAAACTTATCATTGCTATAATCTTATCATTCAGTTTAATATCTAATGCGTATGCAGCTGAAATGATTATGTTCGCAATGAAATCATGTGGTTATTGTAGAACATTTTTAAAAGAGGTTGCACCAACATATTCTGAATCTGAATATGCAAAATTATTACCATTAAGAATTATTAGTATGGATAGACCCGTAGCACCAAAATGGTATGATGACGCATTTCGTGATAGACGTATAGAAGGTATTCGTGTAACACCGACATTTGTTATTTTTGATAATGGAGAAGAAGTTGCAAGACTTATGGGCTATCGAGATAAAAAAACTTTTTATCGTGATATAAAAGATTTTATAGACAATAATAGAGAAGAATTGGAAAGAACTGCTGGTCGTAATCCAATACCATATGAAGTTGAACATGAATTAGATCCTAAACACGCATATGAGAAATGGAATCAAAAAGAAGTTAGAGAAGAAGGTTCGCATTCTCACTCTAATAGTGTACCACAACAACAACATCCGACAGTTCCATTTTTTGCACCGGATTTGAGTGATAACGTCAGAGAAAAAAAAGAAGATAAACCAAATATCCATAATCACCAATTAGAGAAATTACCAAACGGTGTTTTCAATAGTCGTGATATTATGGATCATATATATGATACTGAAACAGAGGCACAGATTGCTGCGAATTGGTTAGGTTGTATGGGTACACATTCACATATAATAAAAGGAAAGAAGGTGTGGATGCCGTGTCGAATGGAATAGTACCGGAAATTCGTTTCGATATTAAACAAAATATCCCCATAGATGAACCTAACTATCTATGGGGATTTGGACTTTTCCTTATATTTCAATGGAGATTTTGATATAATGACTAGAGAATTGGGAAAAATGGTTAAAATGGAAAACCTAGTGCCTATCGTTTTGGGTGTGGCACTATCTGGTTTAGGTACATTAATGTCTTTTGCATATGACAACATGGAAGAATTACATAGTGAATTAGTAGAACATAGATTGTTATTATCCAGATTAATTTCACCTGATGGTACAATTATACAATCACCAACATCTGCTAAAGCAAAAGCAGACGTAATTCAAACTCTTAATAAGATGCAACAGGACATAGTTAAAATACAAACACGATTAAATTATATTGAAAAGGAGTAAATGATGGCAACAATAATTACTGATGAATGTATTAACTGTGCAGTATGTGAACCCGAATGTCCTAATGAAGCAATAGATGACGGTTCGGGAGAAGGATTGGATTATTATTATATTGATCCTGATCTTTGTACAGAGTGTGTAGGATTTCATGGCGAAGAAGCTTGTCAGGAAGTATGTCCTGTTGATTGTTGTATACCTGATGAAGATATTAGAGAATCAGAAGAAGAACTTTTAGAGAAAGCAAAGAAAATTCATCCAGACGGAGATTTTCCATTACTAGAAGAATTGACAAACATGACTTCTATTTTTAGAAACCCTGATAGAAAGAACGCAGGACTATGACTCAAATAGTTACAATTACAGATGCAGCCAAAGAAAGAATTATAGAATCAATGGAAGTTGAAGGAGATAATTTAAGAATTGCTGTAAAAGGTGGAGGATGTTCTGGTATGTCTTATGAGTTGTATGGGGAGGCACCAGAAGATGTTCAAGATATAGATACTGTTATACCACATGAAGGATTTAATGTAGTAATAGACCAAAAAAGTATCATATATCTGAAGGGCATTGAGTTAGATTTTGAGGGTGGTCTGGAAGGAAAGGGATTTACCTTTAAAAATCCACTTGCTACTTCAACTTGTGGTTGTGGTGAAAGTTTTAGTGTAACTTAGTGAATAAAGGAGAATTATGAAGTATTTAATAACAATTCTGGTTGTTACTATGTTCTATTTGTTGATTAGTAAACAAGAAGAAGAATTAAAGAAGAATAAAATTAAACCAGTTAAACCTGTTAAGAAAAGAACACGAAAAGCAACTTCCAGAGCAAAGAAAACCATTAGAAGAACAAAAAAATAAAGGAATAAGTTATGAGAGACCCAAACACTCTCGGAGATTTTATTATTGTTACTTTATTAATAGCATTATTAATAGGAATTTTAAGACATTTTATCAAGTGAGGTGATGATGGAAAATTTAAAGATGTATGAGGGCAAAGCAAAAGTATTATATGGCACGGGTGACCCAAACGTATTGTTGATGCAATTCAAGGACGATATAACTGCTGGTGATGGTGCAAAGAAAGACACCATGACTAATAAGAGTTCTCTGAACTGTACTATATCGAAGAAGATATTTGAACATCTGCATACGTTGAATGTTGATACGCATTATATTTCATCACCTGAAGTCAATGAACAATTCGTAAGAGCTGTAAAGATCATTCCAATAGAAGTAGTGATACGAAACTTTGCAGCAGGTAGTATATGCAGACGATATGGAATCAATAAAGGTGTGGGATTCTCTACACCATTGTTGGAATTGTTCTTGAAAAATGATGACTTGCATGATCCTCTCATCGGTGAAGATGTTATTGTTGAAATGAACTGGGCTACTAGAAATGAATTAAGAGAAATGAAAGAACGAGCACATATTGTACATAAGCACATGACTGATTATTGGGCTAAGTACGATTTACGATTGATTGATGCCAAGTACGAATTTGGTAAAGATAATGATGATAATATCATGTTGGCTGATGAAATAACGTGTGATTCACAACGTATTTGGACAAAGGATGGTGAATCTTTGGACAAAGACGTATTCAGGCAAGGTGATAATATGCAAGATGTAGAGGATGTATATAATTATATACATAAACTAATAGATGCCGATGCCATTAACTAAAAAAACGAGGAAGTAAGATGGATGTTCAAAGTACGTTAGAAACTCCAGCATTTCAAAGTATGAATCAATCGGCTCTTACACCACCTGCCGCATCAGCAGCACCTGTTAATCCTGTTGCAGATGTGGGAGTAGCAAAAGTAGATGAAATAGCACCAATAGAATCAGGTAAAGGTGCTATGGTCGATACGGTGGCGTGATGAGAAAATTATTATTTTATTTCGTAATCACATTTATAACAATCTTTGTAGTACTTCAAATCATGGGATTGTCCTTTGATTGGAATGGTGCTACTAATTATTACCCTTACTTGGTGAAAAAATGAACGCATTTAAACTCTGGTTAAGAAAACAATACTTTAATATTAGATACAATGTCGGTGGATACTTGTTTGTTCTACTGGTATTAGTAGCAATGTATCTATATTGTCCTTGGTTCAAACCCTATACGGAGAAACTGCATCATAAAGTAGATTCTGTTTTCGGTATACATGAAGATGAACACAAAAAACCCATGGTCAAAAAATGAAGCAATTATTCGTCATACTGATAGGAATTGCCGTGGTAGCTACTGGTATTAAGATACTATTTGACTGGCTACTATAGTTCCTTACATTTACATTCACAATCTGATATAATGGTGGTACAAAATGGAACTAATCCCATTTTATCTAGGTGCTATTTTGTACCTGTATTTGTTGTTTTTTGAAAGAAAATTATGGCCCATGAACAAACTAGACCAATGGGCAAAAGGTGAACTAGACAATGAGGAAGAAATGAAAACATTATTCAAAAGACCCGGTGATGTTATTATCCGTGAAGGTGAAAACTCCACCGATGCTTATATTATTCTCAGGGGTGAAGTAGACGTTATAAAAAACAAGAAAATCATAGCAACGCTGAAAGAAAATTCTCTCTTTGGAGAGATTGGTCTGGTAGATCAGAGACCTAGAACTGCTACTTGTGTAGCAAAAACTGGATGTACTCTTGGTACTGTAACGAGAGAAAATTATACGAAACTCCTCGAACACAGACCCAAAGCCGTACTTCCTATATTGAGATTAGTTGCAGATAGAATGAGAAATCTAATGTCATTTGTCGAAGGACTAGCTCATGTTGAATCATCAAAAGAACCAAATCAAGACTCTGAGGAGTCTACTAACAAGTGATTATGTTAAAGAATCCTCTAAACATATAACTTATAATAGACTCCTCCCTTCTCCCGTATACCAAAATTCCAAGTCCATCCACATCTATTCCTCATGTGAAAATGAAGTAGACACTCAATATATCATCAACCATGCCAAGAAATCTTCCAAGGATATTTTCTATCCTACCAACGATCCATATAACAATAACACTAGTGTAGACTTAGTAATAATCCCAGGATTACTCTTTGATAAGCAATGTAATAGAAATGGAAGAGGTAGAGGATACTATGATATGTATCTATCTAAGACTAATGCTTACAAAGTTGCTCTATGTTATGAATTTCAAGTCTTTGATGAGATAGAAACACATGAACATGATGTTACTATGGATATGATTATTACAGAGAAAGAGATGTATTTCAAGCATTTTGGTCAGTATTAATAGAAAGTTGTACCATATAATGTATAAGATGCTCTCTGAAAGGTCTTAGAAAGGCAAGATGTAGTGTGTTTTTTCATAGGTGAGTGTTGAGAAGTGTCGTGAAGTGTTGGATTGTGTAGTGTCATGGAGAGGTACAGGTGTTACCTTGCAAAGATTTTCAGAGATGTCAGCCACTCGCCCGCCGCTCTTCGCCGCTCTTTAAAGTACTCTTTAAAGTAATTTCTAAGATGCTCTCAGATGATCTCAGAGATTTTCATATTATTTACGGATATTTTCAGAGAGACTCCGTGAGTTGTTGTGTTTTTTTATTACCATTTACGGGTGAGCCAGAATAGTAAACTCAGAAATTATCAGAGTATCACAGAGAGGTTAGACAAAGAAACTCTCGGAGAACCACAGAGAGCCTCAGAGAGGTCATGGTGTTTGGACTGGCGAGAGGTCATAGAAAATCACAGAGAGGTCATGGAGAATCACAGAGAGGTCATGGTGAGCCTTTGCGTAGAACAACAGTATACCAGCAACCCCCCGGGCATTTTTTGTTTTGCTTACTCCGAAAAGATAATATTGCTCGCAGAGAATTTCAGAGAGACCCCTGAACTTTCAGAGAAACATTCCGCATCCAGAATAAAAAAAATTTTTCCTAGAAAAAAATGCCCAGAAGGCCATGCAAGAAAACCATGATTAACCCTAAGCTGAACAAAGTAACACCAATAACCAGTATGGTGTATTCCCATTTCTTCAGTTGAGGCAATCTACGGAAAGGGTGGGAATAAACTTTACCGATAGGACGTTGCTCGTATATATTCATGGTTTTGCCAACCAACCAAGTATTCCGAGTATTCCAATGATACTACCCATACCGAGAATCATACCTACAAACTTCTGCCACATAGTAAAAGGATCATTATTCATATCCACAGACTCCTAAAGTTTTGTCCGAATAACTCTAATGTTTTCTGTACATAATAACGCCTGGTTTGTACGACCTTCACCCAGTTGGTTGAGTCAGTTTCGTCTTTTATACTCTTGAAGTGTTTATCAGCATCCATCCAGTTCTCGCTAGTCGAGGATAGTTTCTCAAAGGCAAACTCGATTTTCTTTAAATCACGTTTCCATAGTGCATAGTATTCATACCCGTTTGGAGGTTCACAGTAATCGTTACATGGAAATGATTTTCTATTATCGTTTATCTCAGAGAAAGCTTTAATACGTTTATAGATAACCTTGGAGAGGTTCCTGTCCAAGTTGTATAAGTCTAGGTCAGAGAAACCTCTGGTTAGGTATTGGTAAACGTATTTTGGATGTAGTCTTTTTATAACGTGAGAATAATCGTATAAAAAATCGTGGTAAAAATTTTGTAAGAAGTTCATGTTATATCCTGTTCCCTTGAGTTTTTAACGGAATGAAATTTTGTTTCCATTTTGTTATGTACTTGGAAATTTCTTTTGCCATGCGGAAGTCTGCCATGCAAACCATGCTCGTGTTTCCTAACCTGATTTCAAGTTCACCGTTAGGACGGTTTCTGCTTTCACCATGTAGGATGAGAGTCCCGTAGTAACTTGATACTTTAAATATACCAGATACTTTATAAAGCATATCAGCTGTTCCCGGATAGGTATCTGATTCATAAAAATACTTCAAGCACTTATCACCTTCGTAAGTTGGTTCAAGTACCCAGCCAGCAAGTTCTTTGGTATTCAATATAAGATTATTTGCTGTTCTATCGTCTATTGTTAATTCAACATCAAACTTTTCAATGTGCATAATTTACTCCTATGTTAATAATAAAATGGCAACGGGATTCTTAGCAAACGTATTATTTACGCGTATCAAGTACGCATGGCTCCGTAGAGGGAAAACGTCTTTCCTAACCTCCGTTTTCAGAATCACCTAACGACAATGCCGTGCCGATCTTCGTGTAAGATGGACATCTACTATGAGTGGTTACCTCATTTCAATCATGTGTAGCACACTAGTTGGGAACTACCCCAACACGATTCTAGTTTATTAATTTATCATCCTCTGGAATTTCTGGAGGATGTTCATCTATACTTGCGTAAAAATTATCTTCTAACATTTCCAAACGCATGGCTAAATGTTTTACTGTCCTAGTCATATGTTCAAGTACAATACCGATTTCGTTGAGACTAGTTTCGGTTGTTAGGGATAATGTATCTAATACCTTTGCAAGTTCTTCAAGTTCTTCTTTTTCTTTTTTTGACATTTTACTTCCTAAAACCATAAGTGAATAATCCCCCAGACAATACCTGCCAAGAGTGTAACATCAGCAACTACACACCATACTATATATATCTTTAGTATAGTTTTTGAATGCTTTGATTTCTTTATTTTGTCTAAGAGTAAACGCATATTAAGTTATGATATAATTGTTAATGTTCTTTGGTAAAAATAATTGTGTAATCCAATAACATGCTCTAAATGTTTTAGGTATTTTTGGATTATCTTGTTTTTCTGCAAACTTCGCAAAGTACTTTCTTTGACTTTCAGTTAAAGAAAATTTAATTGTATCTTTCTTATAGTCAAATGAAAGAAACCAATCTGGGTCAAACTCTGGAAACGCATCCGACAACCTATCATATTGTGCTCTAGGTATTTCTAGTATATAGTCTTTTTGTTTCATTTGTTTTTCCTTTCATAATTTAAAGTTGTTTTAATATCTGAAACGTACATAAGTCCAGACTTGTTATAGGCACAAGTAACACGGGACTTTTTTTCCTGGGTTTGTTTAGATGCAACTTTATCGCCACAGTCTAAACAATTTCTATATCCTAGTTTCTTTCTTTCAATACTGAAAGAGTTCCCACAAGATATACAGTTTGTCATTGAATCACCTCATACGCATAAGAGGACGGGAAGGACTGAATGATACGTTTAATCTCATCCTGTTCGTAATCGGTATCCATTAAACTCAATCGCATGGAATTATGTATTTTCATAACTCTATACAATGGTCTACCTGATTTTGTTTTCTTTAACTTAGCTATTGTAATTTTTGGGTTTCTTCTCATTATACTAACTCCTTCTTTTTTCGTTTAACAATTTTAAATCTTGTACCATCATAGGTCATTATTTTACTACCATCATATTTACCAACAATAATGTCGGTCTTATGTTTCACTTCATTCCATCTAAAAATTTTAATTTTACTTTTCATTATCTAGGGCTCCTAGGTCCGTAAGAAGGTTTTCGTGCTTTACCTTTTATCACTTGACCCTTCGGGTCTTTCAAACTATCATAACGAACAATTTCAACTCCGTCATAATATTTTTTACCAGTTTCCGGGTCATATTCTACATAGCGTTCAAGTACTTTAGGTGTTACATTACCTTTATAAAATCCCATTATATAATCTCCTTAATTAATTTAATTATATGTACAGTATGAATATGCTCTGAATTTTTTATTTTAATATTTCTTAAAATCCAACGCATATTTGTTTCACTTGCTTCACGACGCATCTCTGGAATTTCAAGAGTGATGTCAGCTAGCATAGTTTGTAAAGTTCTAATTTTAGATATTCTATCCATTATATAATCTCCTTAATCATTATCAGAAACAAAAGAATCAAAAAATTCTTTTGCTTGACGATTGTTAGGAAGTTTCCAAGATTCAAAAGGGTTAGTGTGATTGCAAAAAAACCATTCAACCAAAACCCAATTATCCATTAACCAAACTTTGTTGCCGTTAGGCTTAACTGCATACATTGTACAGTTGTCTATAATATTTTTATAGACTTTTTTGTTATCAAAAATAACTACGTTTTCTAAACTTTTTTCTGTTCTTGTATCTAACATAATTTCTCCTATGCGTAGAATGGAAGATTGTTAATATCAATTTCTTTAATACGATCACCATTCTCAGGTGTTGCTAAAATCGTTTTCATTTGAAATGGTGCAAATGTTACATGACATTTTGCCCAATAATGTCTAGGGCCACCATTAATAATGTTATATAAACCTTCTAACATTTTCTTACGATTTTTAGAATAGCCAGTATAAATTACATTCGCAATAAATGCTTCTGGGCTGTTTGGTTCTTTGGTAAGTTCACCGTATAAATTTTTCAATAACATATTCATTATATCTCCTTTATAGACACATCATTAAAACGATTAATAATCCAAGTAGTGCAAAAAGTAAAAGGTCTGTTAAAATTTCAATCATATTGTTATCCTTATTTCTCATTTTCATATCTATATTATTGCATATTTTTCAGGAGATGTCAAGAAAAAAACGACCCGGTAGGTCGTTTTCTTTGTAAGTCCTTTGTTTATAGTCACTTAGAGGCCTCGAAATCTTGCATAACCATGCGATGTTCTGCTTCATTAATCAGCTTATTCATCATTTCGTCCTCCGAAATACCAGCATCCCAATCACGGTCACCTTTGGTTATTGCGACCCAACCTTTTTTTTGTGATTTTACGAATCTAATTTCGGTCTCGTTTTTCATCCTAACTCCTTTGTTTATAATCATTTACTTAATACTATACCAGTATAAGCAATTATGCTCCAGATGTCAAGAAAAAAACGACCCGGTAGGTCGTTTTCGCTGTAACTCTTTATTTTACAACGAGTTAAAAAGTGTTATAAATATATGATATTGACTTATACCGAGAGAGATTTATGAAAACATTTAAGCAATTTTTGGATGAAAGAGCATCCTATAAAATCTATGTTGATATGGATGGCGTCCTTGTGGATTTCCTTGCAGGTGTTATGAAGGAACTCCGTATTAATAGAGAACCCTATCAAGATGAAATTGATACCTTCCTAGCTACTGCTTATGGCAGTACCAGAAAATTTTGGAGTGGCCTGCCTTGGATGCCTGATGGAAAAAAATTATGGAACACATTAAAAGATTTAAATACTGAAATTTTATCTGCTTGTCCAAATAAATGTTTAACGACACCGAGTGTTGTAGTTGGGAAAAAAATGTGGGCAAAGAACAATTTGAAATTGACTAAAGGTGTAAACATAACAAGTCGCAGAGGTAAACTAAAATTTGTCGGAGAAAAACATATATTGATTGATGATTATAGAAAGAATATAGAAGCATGGAAAGGTGCTGGGGGTATTGGAATTTGGCATAGAAATGCTATGAATACTTTAAGTGAATTGAAAAAAATCTTATTAGGATAATCTTATGTTAAAAATGGTAAAAGGTAAATGGGCAATCGTTTCAAAAGAGAAAGAAAAGCCATTAGCATATTATGATGGTGAAGGTAAACCTGATGAGGAATGGGTTAAGAAACAAGAAAAACGTATTCAATATTTTAAAAATAAAAAGGAAGAAGTAATTATGAAAACATTTAAAGAAATAATAAATGAACGTTTAGATGATGAAGGTCGTGATCTTGGTTTGACAGGAATTAATGATGAAGGGTTGGGAGAATTTCAAGATGCAGTTCAGGCTTTACTGGATGCTTCAATTAATAAAAGTAAATTTGAGTATTATATGACACAAACTTTTTATAGATCAGAAGATTGGACAAGAGATGCAAAACAAGTAGGAAAGATTTTAGAACAAATTCATAAAGCAGTTACAAAAGTTTCAAAAATGATCGACAGATGGTAAGGAGAATAAATGAAAACATATAAACAATTTATGACTGAAAAATTTGATTTCAAGAGTGCAGTTAAGAATGGGTTTCTGCATAAATCTGATGAAAAATATGTTAAAGACTTACAAAAAAAAGGTTGGGATATTGAAGAATTTAATCTTCGCAGTAAAGGATTTGAAGTAATAGTTAAGAAAGGTTCTAACCGAATGACCTTTATAGATAAACTCCCAGAACTTGTATTGAAGCAAGCTGCAAAAAAAGTACGTTAGTATGCCCAACGCATTTTTATATAATTTAGAAGGAGAGAAAACTTTGTTTCCAGCAGGACAATTAAGCGAGCATTTTTTTAAAAAAGAATTTGATTGTAGATGTGGTTGTGGTACTGGACAAATTAATAAAGTACTTGTGCAAAAGTTAGAACTAGCAAGGAAAGAATATGCGAGTCCTATGAGAATTACTAGTGGCATTCGTTGCTTACATCATAATCGTTCTATTGGCAGTCGTGATACTTCATCACATATTAAATGCCTTGCCGCAGATGTTTATTGTCTTGGAATAGAACAAAGACATAAGATGCTTAGTATTTTTCTTAAATATTTTTTACGAGTCGGTGTACATAAAGAATTTATTCACGTTGATGTTGATCCTGATAAACCAAAAGGTGTATTTGTATATTGAAATTAAACACAGCAATAAAAAGATGGAGAGATACTCCTGATTATAAATTGCAATCTGATATTCATTGGTTCGTTTGGTTAATTGAAAATCCTGATAGTCCAATAAGTCTTGCAGGTGCTGTTGATCTTTATAACCATGACATTATTCACATACTTTTAAATAGAGGTATGTCTGTCAATGATGAAGCTATGGTTATTGGTTTTACTATGGGAAACAGTAATAGAACTAAATCATGGGTAAGATGGTTATTTGAATTTATTGCCAGACACTTATATCCTCATGGTTATCGTTTTAATGAATATGATTTATTAGAATTTGAAAGAGGATTTGCATATGGTTATACTAGACCAATGAAAAATATACATTGTGCTAAATTTGATTTAAATGTAGATATAAACGATATTAGAAAAAAATGGGGTATTGAACTTATAAATACAGAGGAAAGATAGTATGGCTAAAGCAAAAGGATTAGAAAGTATTAAAAGAGAAAAGATTAAGAAAGTTACTTCTATTGGAACTCATTCAACAAGAAGCAGACCAAAGAATAAACACAAGAAAAGGAATTGGAAACCATATAGAGGACAAGGTAGGAAATAACTTGCACCCGACTACATACCAATACTAACATAAAAAAAATATAGATACAAGGAAAAAGTTTAACAAATGCAAACTATTTTTTCAAGAGGTTTAAAGACTAATACACGGAAATGGAGTGATCTTGATTTAGATTTTAAGGCTCATCCTGTTACTAAAGATATAGTTACAAAAAATGATGTTGAGGCTGTAAAAAGATCAATCCGAAATCTGATTCTTACTAATCGCTACGAGCGTCCTTTCCAGCCAGAATTAGATGGTGGTGTTACCAAACATTTGTTTGAACTTTCTACTCCTCATACTAAGTATGATGTAGAGAGTGCGGTAAGAACTGCTATTTCAAATTTTGAACCACGAGCAGAAGTATTGGATGTTTTTGTAGGTGGTGATTTAGATAGAAATGGTTTTGATGTAACAATTAATTTTAGAGTTATCAATGAACCGGAACCAGTAACAATCGAATTATTTTTAGAGAGGCTTAGATAATGCCAACATCAAATAAATTAACTATTACGGATTTAGAGTTTGATACTATTAAGACAAACTTAAAAACATTTTTAAAAGCACAATCAACATTTCAAGATTATGATTTTGAAGGTGCTGGTATGTCAGTCCTCATTGATTTACTTGCATACAATACTCATTACATTGGATATTATGCAAACATGCTTGGTAACGAAATGTTCTTGGATAGTTCTTCATTGAGAGAATCAGTTGTATCTCATGCCAAACATCTTAATGTAATACCCAGTTCAAGAAAAGCTGCAAAGGCAAAATTGAATTTTACATTCAGACCTTCAGGAACACCAACCTCTTTAACGATTGAAAAGAATACAAAATTTACTTCAAGTATTAATGGTGTTTCATATACCTTTGTAACTAATAGTGCAACCTCAATTCCACGTTCTACAACTGGAACATATACTACCACGGGTGTAGAAATAATAGAAGGTAAAATTTTAAGTAAAAAATATATTGTAAACGGTAGTGATAGTACACAAAGATTTATTATTCCAAATGCAAATGTAGATACTTCAACTATTGTTGTTAAAGTACAAAAGTCAGAAACAGATTCGGAAGTTAATACTTATACAGATGGTAATGCTATAGATGTTACAACAATTAAAGGAACGGATAAAGTATTTTTTCTTCAAGAGATAGAAGATCAAAAATATGAAATTACTTTTGGTGATGGTGCAGTTGGAAAACAGTTAGTGGATGGAAATGTTATTTTTATTGATTATATTGTAACAAATGGAATACTTGCAAATAGTGCTTCTACATTTGTTGCATCTGGTAGTGTTGCAGGTTTAAATTCTGGTTCTGGTACGCCTGGTTATACATTAACTACAAATGAAAAATCATCTGGTGGTGGAGATATACAAACTATAAATTCTTTGCAGTTCCAAGCACCAAAATTATATCAAGCACAGAAACGAGCCTGTACACGGGATGATTATAAGGCAATTATTTTGGAACAAAGGTCTGATATAGATTCCATAGCAGTTTATGGTGGTGAGGATGCAGATCCTGCTGTATATGGAAAAGTTTATATTGCACTTAAACCGACAGGTGGAAATGCAACATTTAGTGCTCAAGTAAAAGATTCAATAAAGAATGATGTTTTGAAAAAAGTGAATGTTGTTACTGTTACACCAGAAATTATTGATCCTGTCTTTTACTATCTTGTGATTGACAGTACTGTTAATTATGATCCGGTTACTAATTTGACTGATGAGAGTACTTTGAAAACTAATATTAATACGTCTATTAAAAATTATTTGCAAACTAACTTGGAAAAGTTTGACCAGAAATTTCGTTATTCAAAATTAGTTCAGGATATTGATAATACATCTGATTCAATTAGAAATAATAAAACATTAATTAAATATCAACAAAGAATGACACCCGCTACTTTGAATACAGCAGAAGATTATACTTTAAATTTTAATACTGCATTGAAGAAGGGTAGTGTTTCATCAACATCTTTTAAAGCTACTGATGGTTTTACATATGTACTAGTTGATGATTCGTCTGGTAATGTTAAAGCATCCAGACAAACTATTGTTGGTACAACTGATAGTCCTGCAATTTATTTAACAATGATAGATGGTTCTACCAATCAAGGTACGATTGATTATACAGCAGGAAAGGTTGTAATCAATAATTTAAAACCAGTATCAATTACTGATGCGACAACTTCTATAAGATTAAATGTTACACCGGAAAATAATAATAGTGATATAACACCTTTGCGAGAACAAATTTTAACTTACGATTCTGCTGATTCAGCAGCAATTACTATTAACATGGTAGCAGAGACAATAATCTAATATGGCAAATGTAGACCCAAATCAACCAATACATCCTAGTTTACATGATAGGATAAGTGTCAAGGTAGAAGGACAACTTCCACAATTTGTGAAACAAGACCATGAGACTTTTGTTGCTTTTCTTGAGGCTTATTATGAATACATGGAACAAACTGGTAAGCCTTATGAGATTGTTGGTAATCTTTCCAACTATCATAATCTTGATGCAACAACAACAGACTTTTTAAATTACTTCAAAAAACAATTCGCAGAAGATATACCTGAAGCAGTTTTTGCAAATGCAAACAAACCATTTGTATTAAAACATATCAGAGATTTCTATCGTTCCAAAGGTAGTGAAAAGGCTTTTCAATTTCTCTTTAGATTATTATATAAAGAAGAAATATCTTTTTATTATCCCGGGAAGGATATGCTTCGTACTTCCGATGGTAACTATGGAAAAAGTGAGATTATAAGAGTAACAGATGTTAGTTGTTGTGATTCTGTTTTTGATCTTACTGGAATAACTGTTACGGGTTCTGGGTCTGGGGCAACAGCACTTGTTGAAATGGTAATTAAAGAACAGATAGGTGGGTTCGCTGTTTCTACTGTTTATCTTTCTAATGTTGTTGGAACATTTGTAAATGCTGATACTATTACAGATGGAACGTACAACTATCCATTAAGTAATATGATTATAGATACTACTATTACAAATAGTGGTTCTGGATATTCAGTAAACGATCAACCTACTTTAACTGGTGGTGGTGCGGGACAAGGTGGGACTGTTAGTGTAACAGAATTAACAGGTGGTAGTATTAAGACAGCAACTATTAATAGTGGTGGAACTGGTTATAAAGTTGGTGAAAAATTAATATTAAATAATACAAATAAGATGCGTGCGGATGGAAGAGGTGCAAGTGTTCTTGTTAATATGGTTGATGAAAGTGGTACTATTTTAAGTGTTGATATAGAGAATGCTGGTTCTGGATATACTGAAGTACCTACTGTTAGTGGAATGGATAGTGGTTCTGGGACAGGTGCAAATATAACTTTTCCAACTACAGGAACTACTATCGGTGGTATTAAAAAATTAAGTATAATAAATCCTGGTTATAAGTATGATCCTGCACCCACATTAAATTTTACTGCAAAGGGTGATGGTAATGCAGCTGCAACAGCAACAGTAGGTGCTTATGAAGATGAGCATGGTAGAGCTTTTATTGGTACAGATGGATTTTTAAGTTCTAACAAATATATTCAAGATAGTTTTTATTATCAATTATTTTCTTATGAGATTAGTGCAGGAAGCACGATTGACAAATGGAGAGACATTGTTAAACGTGTTGCACATCCTGCTGGTTTAGCATTGTTTGGAAATTATCAACTTGTTTCAAACATTGATATGACATTAGCAATTACTGGTTTATCTATTCCAGTTGATGAAAGATATACACTTATATTCCATGACGGTACGATTGATCCTGCATTTGTTTTGGATTTGAAATTAGAAACTTGTGATGCCTTTCAAAATATTAAAGTTAATAATCCTTCAGAAGATTATATGTTAGACAATAATGATTTTGCTGTTGAAGATAGACCGGCAGATGATTTTGGTTTGATTACAGATTCATTAATAACTTTTAGTGTTGATTATCAACTTATTACTCAAGCAACATTTTATATTAAACCAACAAAGTGTCAGACGTATGAGAAGGATCTTGGTATTGAAAAACTTAGAACTTCAAGTGGTTGGGATGATTATTTACTAACAACAACTACTCCTACACGCCATGGTGATGATGGTTTAGTTACTGAAGCTGGTGGTGATGAAGATGAGGATTGGGGTAATGTATTAGATGATATTTTAGCAGAAACCCAATTCAGACTTGGCCCTGTAAGAAGAACTTTTGAAAGACAAAAATTTCATCAATATGGTGGATTTAGTCAAGATATAGATAGTGTGAATATTATTCATAGAATTGCTGTGTACGATCAAGGAACAGGTTATACAAGTGTTCCGACTGTAACAATTTCTGGTGGTGGAGGAAGTGGTGCGACAGCAACGGCTGTATTGACAGCGCAGAAAGTTACCAGTATAACAATCACAAATGCGGGAACTGGCTATACTACTTTTCCGACTGTAACAATTTCTGGTGGTGGTGGTTCTGGAGCAACTGCTACTGCTATAATGATGAGGCCGAGTGGTCCTATTATAGAGCATTTTAAAGATCAAACGGTTCCATATTATAATGTATTTGGTGGAATAAAATCAATAATAGCCATGAACACAATAGTTACACAATATAAAACGAGTTATGAAAACAACGGTACGAGGAACGTAGCATTACCTCCATCTATTTAATTTTTTTCAAAAAAAGTATTATAAATATAATAAGTATAAAACAATCTTAAAGGAATTATAACATGAGTGCAATAATTAACAATAGTTTTAGAAAATATCAGGCTGATAATTTTATTAAATCATTGGAAGCAGACACAGCCTCTACCGGAGATGGTTTGGGACATAATATGTATCTAGCCATTGGGAAAAATTCTGCTTGGAGTGGTGCTAGTGCATCTGAATATACTGAAACTTCTCCTACTGATACTGCCGTTCCTGTTCCAATCGACACAACAGCAGGTCTTTATGTTCATTATAATGATCTGATCGCTGCAAAAAAAGTTTCAAGTACAAGTGTTTCTCATGTAATTAAAAGAGTTGATTGGACATCTGGTACTTCATATGTAGAATACGATCATAATATAAATGATATTATAGACCAAAACTTTTTCGTGTTTACGGATCAGTATTATGTTTATAAATGTATTAATAATAACAACGGTGGTAATTCTACTGTTAAACCTACAAACACCGGAACTGGTATATTTGATACATCTGATGGTTATCGTTGGAAATTTATGTTTGAAGTTCAACAAGCCGATGTTTTGAAATTTGTTACTCCTGATTGGATTCCCGTAAATTCACCAGCAACCAATGCACAAACTTTGCAGACAGCAGTAGAAGGTGCAGCTGTTGATGGTGCGTTAGAACATATTGATGTAACTGCTGGTGGTTCTGGATATAGATCAGATACAGGAACTGCACAGGCTGGTAGTACAAGTCAAACTATTGTTCTTAAAACAGGTGCAAATACAAATGATGATTATTATAACAGTATGACTGTTTATATTAGTGATGGGCCTGGTGCAGGAGAAATGAAAACAATTACAGATTATACTGGTTCAACAAGAACAGCAACAGTAGATTCTGCATGGACAGTAACACCTACTAGTACAAGTGTTTATGAAGTTATGCCTGCTGTAACAGTTACTTCCTCCGATGGTTCTGGTGCAGTATATAGAGTATCAAGTGTTACTAGTGGTGTGATAACAGCTGTAAGACCAAAAACTGTTGGAACAGAGTATCGTACAGCAACAGCAACAGTATCAAGTGGTCAAGGAACAGGTGCAACATTAGTACCGAGAATAAGTCCTCCCGGTGGTCATGGTAAAAATGCCGTTTCAGAATTGGGTGGTGCATATGTAATGTTAAACGCGAGATTAGTTGGTGCAGATGGTAGTGGTGATATACCAGTTGGAGATGATTTTAGAAAAGTGCATCTACTACTTAATCCGTTAGAGAGTGGTGGTGCAGCTGCAACGGCATCAACATATGGAGCAAGTGAATTAAAAGCAGATAGTGGACAAATAATTTACACAGAGTTTAGAGCACCTATTAATAGATCAGCAGATTCAACAGAAGATATAAAATTAGTTGTTGAATTTTAGTATAAATAATCAAAAATAAATGGAACGATTATGGCTAATAATATTACATTAAATACAAATCAGAAACCTTACTTTGATGATTTTGATGAAAATAAAAATTTTCATCAGGTTTTGTATAAACCATCTCTCCCAGTACAGGCTAGAGAATTAACTACTCAACAAAGTATCCTTAGAGATCAAATAAAGAAATTCGGCGACCATGTATTTCAGAATGGCAGTAAAGTTTCTGGTGCTGATCTTGTTTTAAACACAGATTACGAATATGTTAAATTGCAACCAACTTATAATAGTGTTGATATTACTGTAAGTGATTTTGCAAATAAAACAATTTGTGGTGCTCAATCTGGAACTAAAGCATTAGTTCTTAATACAGTTGCTGTTAATTCTACAACAGGTGATCCAGATACATTATTTGTTAAATATATTTCTGGTGGTTCTATTACAGATAAAGTACAGGGTATTTCTGTTTCGACAGGTGGTACGGGATATTCAACAGCACCTTTAGTTAATATTTCTGGTGGTAGTGGATCAGGTGCAGAAGCAACAGCGGTTATTAGTGCTGGTGTTGTTATTGCTATTAATATCACAAAAAAAGGATCAGGTTATACAAGTGTACCATCCATTAGTTTTTCTGGTGGTGGTGGAACCGGTGCCGAGGCAACAGCAACTCTTTCAACAGCTGCACAATTTCTTTCTGCTGAAAGAATATATACAACTGACCTTGCAAGTTCTGCTCATCTTGTAAAACAAACTCCAATTAATTTACATCAAATAAACATAACAAGAGGTGGTTCTGGTTATACAACTGCACCAACTGTTACTATAGCAAACGCACCTACAGGTGGAACAAACGCAACAGCGACTGCTACTATTACAAATGGAGTTGTTACATCAATTACTTTGGTAGATCAAGGTTCTGGTTTTACTGAGACACCAGCAGTTACTATTGCTTCAGCACCTGCGGGTGGTGTTACTGCATTAGCAACAGCAGAATTAGCAACAGCAGTTGGTAAAGGATCATCGGTATCTATAGAAGAAGGTGTATTTTATATAAAAGGTAATTTTGTTAAAGTTCAAAAACAATCTTTAGTATTAGATAATTATAAAAATTCTCCTTCTTGGAAAGTAGGACTTTCTGTTACAGAAACATTAGTAGAGTCAGGTGATGATACTACTTTATTAGACAACGCTTTGGGTGCATCTAACTTTGCTGCACCTGGTGCTGATAGAATTAAACTAACTTTAACACTTACCAAAAAATCTCTTACTTCAACTGATGATAGTGATTTCTTTGAGTTGCTTCGTCTTAATAAAGGTGTAAAAGAGAAGGATGTAAACATACCTGTTTATTCTGTTTTGAATGAAACATTTGCAAGACGGACTTTTGATGAGTCGGGTAGTTATACAGTAAGAGCATACAATCTTCAATTAAAAGACCATGCAACTGATAGTACAAAATTTATTGCAAGGTTAGATCCTGGGAAGTCATACGTTCAAGGTGTTGAATTTGAAACTATCATATCAACGGATGTTGAAATAGACAGGGCAAGAGAAACTGTTAATGTTAATAACTTTGACCGTTTGATGCAGTATGGTAATTATATTATTAATAAAGAAATGTCTGGATTTATTAATACAACCACGCATCAAGAAGTTGACTTACATAGTGCAGCTCATGCTAGTATTAATTTAACTGATCCTACTACTTATTCTAGTACAAAAATTGGAACAGCTAAAGTAAGACAAATTGAATATAAGTCTGGTACTGGTACTAATACAGTCAATTATGTTTACTTGTATGATGTTAAGTTGACAACTGCAAATTCTTTTAAAACTCTTGAATCACTTGTATTACCAGCAGACGCAACAACAACACCTGTTGTTCTTAATGCAAAAATGAATATAGATGATACTGGTAAAGTTGGTGGAACATCTGGTGGTGATGCGAAATTGTGGGAAACTAATTTTAATAATATGGTTTTTAAACTTCCACAGGATGTTGTTAAAACTATTCGTGATGAAAATAGTATTTGTGATACAAGTTATACTACTAAACGAGTTTTTACAAATGCTTCATTTACTAATGGACAAACAACATTATCGTCTGGTGGTTCTACAGAAACTTTTTTTGGTACTGGTGCATTAAGTGAATCAAATAGAAGAAGTGGTAAATATTATTTGGCAGTTTGTAAAACAGCATTAACCGGTCCTTATGCTGTTGGTGATATTATTCCTTTGGATGGTGCAGGTCAATCAATAACTGTTAATGGGCCTTCAAATACTACTGTAACATTTAATGCAAATACTAACACAAACTTTACAGCAGATATTATTGCTACTTTAAATATTGATAGTAAATTTGAAAGAACAAAAACATTATCTAAGTGTGAAGTAAAAAGTATTACATTACCAAACACAACAGCACTTTCAAGTGATTCATTAGAAAAATCTGATATATGGTTATTGAGAGCAGTTTATGATTCTGGTAATTCAAGTCAGGATGCAACTCTACCTACATTAACTGTTGCTTCTACTAATGATGATTTAACTGTTGGTGAAACAATTACTGGTGTAACATCAGGTGCTACTGGTACTGTTGTTTCTGGTACGGCTGGTTCTACTAGTGTTACATATATTCCTATAACAGGAACTTTTGTTGCAGAAAATGTAACTGGTGCTACATCGGGATTTACTAAAGTAGTTTCTGCTGTTGCAGCTGGTGATACAAATATTACTTCCAGATATGAATTAGATAATGGTCAAAGAGATAATTTTTACGATCATGGTTCTGTTAAATTGAAAGCTGGACAAACAGGACCTATTGGAAGAATAAAAATCGTATACGATTTCTTTGTACATACAGGTGTTGGTTATATGTCTGTTGATTCGTATACATCAGCAGTTGGTTTTGATAATGTACCAAAATATAAAAGTCCAACTACTGGCGAAGAACTTGAATTAAGAGATTGTGTTGATTTTAGACCAAGAAGAGCAGACGGTGGTACGACAATAGAACATATTGAGTTACCAGTACCAAATACAAACTGGCAAGCAGATTATAGTTATTATCTTCCAAGAGTAGATACGGTGTTTGTTAGTAGAGAGAAAAAATTTGGTTCTAATACTGGTGTTTCATCACTTATAACAATGCCTCCATCAAGACTTGATGGCACAATGGATTTATATCGTCTTGAAATTCCTGCATATACTTTTAAACCTTCAGATATTAAAGCAAAGTATATTGAAAATAAAAGATATACTATGCGGGACATTGGTAAACTAGAAAAACGTATTAATAATCTTGAGTACTATACTGCGTTATCACTATTGGAAAAAGATACGGAAGCATTAGTAATTAAAGATTCAGCTGGTTTAGATAGATTTAAAAATGGAATTTTAGTTGATGGTTTTAATGGTCATAGTGTTGGTAATGTTTTAAGTGCAGATTATAAATGTGCTATTGATTTTGATGAAAGAATTTTACGTCCTTCTTTTATTTCAAACATGACAGATGTACATTATGATGCAGGAAATTCTACCGGAGTACAATTAACTGGTGATTGTGTTACATTACCATATACTACATCATTATTGATTAATCAACCTATTGCAAGTAAAGCAGTTAATGTAAATCCATTTGCAATACTTGCGTGGATTGGTACTATTGAGTTAGACCCACCAAGTGATAACTGGATTGATACGACAACAGCACCAGAGGTTGTTGTTAATCTTCAAGGTGAAAATGATGCTTGGCAAAGTTTGGTTGGGTTAGCCTTTGGTACGCAGTTTAATGATTGGCAAACAATACAAACTGGTAGAGAAACTGTAATTGAATCAGAAGGTTTAGGTATATTTGGAAATCAAATACGAGCTAGAGAGACAGTTGAGCAAGTAGTTACACAAACAAGAACTGGTATTCGTAATGAGATTACTGGTGTTGATACTGTAAGGAATAGTATTGGAGATCGGGTAGTTGATGTTTCTGTTATACCATTTATTCGTTCAAGAGATATTACAGTTAATGTAACTGGTTTAAAACCAAATACACAAGTATATGCTTTCTTTGATAGTGAAAATGTTTCTGCACATTGTACTCCTAATGGTGGAAGTTTAGGTGGTGCTATCTATACAGATGATTCTGGTACAATTACTAATTTAAAATTTACTATTCCTAATACTGATACACTACGATTTAGAACTGGTGAAAGACAATTCTTATTGTGTGATAATACTTCAGGAGATTTGGTTACAGCTGGTACTTATGGGGAAGTAGTTTATCAGGCACAGGGTTTATTGCAGACCAGAGAGAATGTTGTAGTTTCATCTCGGGTACCTAGGATACAACAATTCGCAATGGGTAGTGCAACTGATTTTAGAACAACTACAGAAATATTTGAAAGAACGAGAATAGTTGGATTTATTGATCCTCTTGCACAAACATTTTTGGTTGACCCAAATGTTTATCCTGATGGTGTATTTCTTTCTTCTATTGATTTATATTTTAAAACAAAAGATACAGATGGTTTGCCTGTAACATTACAAATTAGAGATACTGTAAATGGCTATCCGGGTAAAACAGTTCTTCCATTTTCAGATGTTAGTAAACTTCCTGATGATATTGAAGTAAGTGAAGATGCCTCGAAGGCAACTGCATTTACATTCCCATCATTGGTATATCTAGCACCTGGTGAATATGCTATTGTCGTATTAAGTAATAGTTTGAAATATGAAGCATGGATTGCAGAGATGGGTGAAAATATTATAGGAACAACTAGAAAAGTTTCTGAACAACCATATGCAGGTGTATTCTTTAAATCACAAAATGCTTCAACATGGAGTCCAGATCAAAATCAAGACTTATCATTTAGAATACATAAAGCAGATTTTACTATTGGTGAAACTGCTAATGCTATTTTTAAAGATAGTACTGCATCTGCGGATGTCAAAGCAGATATTATTCAAGTAACACCAGCAGAAGTTAGATTGAATAAAACAAATATAGCATGGTCTGTTAAAATGACAGGTGTTACAAATAATACTCTTGATACAGCATATACACCAGTTATTCAACTTGTTAATTTTCAATTAGATACACAGAAAAAAATTACTACAACGCCAAATAGTTATGAAGAAAGAGCACAACTTTCTTCTTTAAGTAAACATATTAGTCCCGTTATTGATGTAAAAAGAAATGGGGTTATAACGATTGAAAATATTATAAACAATACATCAGCTAATGAAACTAATTCTAGTGGTGGTGATTCACTTGCAAGATATATAACAAGGCGTGTAACATTGAAAGATGGTTTTGATGCAACTGATTTAAGTGTTCATTTGGTTGCAAACAGACAGGCTGGCAGTTCTATTAAAGTTTATTACAAAATATTATCACAGTTTGATACTGATGTATTTGATAATAGACCTTGGGTAGAAATGACAGAGGCTTCTGCAAACATTAATAGTATTTCTAAATCCGAAGAAATAGAAGATTATATTGATCTTGAATATAATCCTTCAGCTGCTAATACAACTTATACAGTTGGTAGTGTTGCTTATGATTCGTTTAAAACATTTGCAATTAAAATTGTAATGCTTTCTGGTAATACTACTAAAGTTCCATTGTTAAAAGATTTGAGAGTGGTGGCATTGGCATAATATGAAAACAGTAAAAATAGAAGATTCAAAATATGTTCGTGATTTAAATTCTAAAGCAGTCCTTAATACAAATATAAATGCTTTAGAACAATATAAACTTGAGAGGGAAAGAGTTGAAGCAGAAAAAAACGATATAAATAATATGAAAAAAGACATTGCTGAACTTAAAGAAATGATAAAGACTTTATTAGGAAAACAAAATGGCTAAAATCGTACAAAGACGTAGAGGAACAACAACACAGCATTCTGCTTTTACGGGGGATGAAGGAGAAATAACAGTTGATTTAACTGAAAAAACATTGCGGGTACATGATGGTAGTACAGTTGGTGGAACATTACTTGCAAAAAAAGATTTGAGTAATGTTAGTAATGCTGTTGGTATTACTCAACTTGCTTGTAGTGATGGTACTAATGGTCAAGTCTTAATGACTAATGGTTCTGGTACTCTTAGTTTTACAAGTCAACCAGTAATTCCAGATTTAACAATGGGTGGTGATTTATCTGGTACTGTTAGTAATGCACAGTTAAATGCAAATGTGGTAACTGCCACCGAGTTAGCAAATGATGCTGTAACTACAGTTGGTATTTTAGATGCAAATGTAACGGGTCCTAAAATTGCAAATAATAGTATTGGTACAGCGCATTTAACCAATACTAGTGTAACGGCAGATAAAATAGGTACCGATGCAGTAACAGACGTAAAAATACAAGCCAATGCGGTAACATCAGCTAAGATTGTTGATAACGCAGTAATATCTTCCAAGATATCAGTAAATTCTATTGATGGAACTAAGATCGCACTTGGTTCAGATGCACAAGGCGACATGATGTATTATGATGGTACTAATTGGGTAAGACTTCCTGCTGGTACTAATGGTCAATATCTTTCTTCAGGTGGTTCGGGTAGTTGGCCAAATCCAGGTTGGACTACTTTAGCTGCGACACCTTATGATATATCTTTTATTGCAGGATATGATAGTGCAACTAATGCTACTAATTTGGTAGCACAAACATATGGTGAAATGGTTATGGCACGGTCGGGAACATTTGAAGGTGCTGTTGGTCATATAGATAATGCTAGTGCAGGTTCTGCTGTAATAGTTGATGTATTAAAAAATACTACTTCTATTTATTCTACTAAACCACAATATGCTGATACTGCAAATGTTATGACAGATGGAACTTTATCAACAACATCATTTGCATCTGGTGATAGAGTAACTTTTAAAGTTACACAAATAGGATCATCTACTGCTGGTTCAGGTTTAAGATTTATGTTAAAATGTAAGGCATAAGATATGGCATTTATTAATCAAGGATGGCACGTTGGTAGTGCAACAAGAATTGACCCAGGTACGTTTGGTGGGACAGAAACTTCCTATGGTAATTTTAAGATTCATACATTTTTAGAATCAGGTACTTTTGAATTTCGTGGTAGTCAAGACATACAAGTAGATATTTTATGTGTTGCCGGAGGTGGTGGAGGTGGTTCTCAAGGTGCTGGTGGTGCTGGTGGTATGGTTGTTCAAAATAATTTTACTATTTCACCTGGTGAATGGAATGTTGTAGTTGGTGCTGGTGGTGCAGGGAATACATCTGGGGCAAACGCAACTTCACCTGGTGGTAATTCCACAACAAATTTTTCTGGTGCAACAACTGCCATAGGTGGTGGTCATTTTCACACTACACCTGCAGGTCAAACACAAGGTTATGGTGGTTCAGGTGCAGGTGGTGGACATCCTGCAAACGGTAGTGCCGGTGTTGGAATAGCAGGACAAGGAAATAATGGTGGTTCAGGTGCTAATTGTGGTGATTCTGTCTCTGGTGGTGGAGGTGGAGGTGGTGCTGGTACTGTAGGTGCTAACGCACCCGGGTTTGGTGGATGTGGTAGTTGTGGAGGTTGTACTGGAGGAGGCTCTGGTGCAGGTGGAGATGGTTTACAAAATAATTTTAGAGACGGTTCTACAAACGTCTGGTATGCAGGCGGTGGTGGAGGTGGAGGCGGTAATGTAAGTGGTAACGGTGGTGAATCACCTGGTGGTCAAGGTGGTGGTGGTGATCCTGCTTCAACTGTTGCCGGTGCTTCGGGGGAAGAAAATACTGGTGGTGGTGGTCATGGCGCAGGAAGTGGTTCCTCAGTTGGTAACGGTGGAAAGGGTATAATAATTATTCGTGCTCCATCAACTGTTATATAGGAGTAAATAATGGCACATTTTGCAAAAGTTGTAAATGATAAAGTTGTTGAGGTTATTGTAGCCAATCAAGAATTTATAGATAAGTATGATGATGGTTTAAATGATGGTGGTGAGTGGATTCAAACTTCTTTTAATTCAAAAGGTGGAAAACATTTTGATGGTAAAACTGGATTAGAAGATGGTAAACCACATTTAAGATATAATTATGCAGGAATTGGTTTTTCATACAATAGAGAAAAAGATGCTTTTATTCCTCCAAAACCATATGCTAGTTTTGTATTAAATGAAAATACTATGAGATGGGAACCTCCTATTCCATATCCACAAGGTTTAGTTGGTGGCCCACGAAGATTTGCTTGGGTTGAAGAGCATTATCAGGAGTACGGTACATGGTTTGATAGACACGAAGAACCTAATTCATTAGCATATCATAATCCAGATTCAAAATATTATGATCCAAGTATCCCAAAATATGAGGATCCGGATTATCCATTTAATGATTTACCATGGGAGTGGTAATGGAAACACAAGCAGAACGTGAAAAGAAAATGACATGGCAGCAGATTCGTGATGATTCTATTAGTAAATTAAAAGAAACTTATGATGCTGTTACAAGTGGTTATATAGAAAAAGAAATACAAGAAGAAAGATATAAAATTTGTGAAGAATGTTCAGAATTTATAAAACTTTTACGACTATGTAATGAATGTAAATGTTACATGCCAGCAAAAACATTGTTTAATAAATCTAAATGTCCTAAGGGTTATTGGAATAAATAAAAATATGATAGGAAAACAAAATGGCTAAACTAGTTCAAAGACGAAGAGGAACAACAACACAACATAATAGTTTCACAGGAGCTATTGGAGAAATCACGCATGATACTACTAAGAATACCTTGGTCATACATGATGGTTCTCAAGCAGGAGGTTTTCCATTAGCAAGAGAAGATTTGAATAATGTTAATTTAGTAAATAGAATTGGTCTTACTGAATTAAATGCTGGAAGTGGTACCGATGGACAATATCTTAAACTTGGTTCAGGTGGCACGTTATCTTTTGCAACTGTTGATGTTGCAGGTCAGGCTGTAGGTGGTGATTTAACTGGCACAATTTCTAATGCACAGATAGGTGCGAATACAGTTGGTATTGCAGAATTAAATTTGTCGGATGGAGATAGTGGAGCAGTATTAACGACTAATGGTGCTGGTACTTTAAGTTTTTCTGCATCAAGTGGTATTGCAGTAGGTGGTGATTTATCTGGAACTGTTGGTAATGCACAGATTGTTGCAAGTGCTGTTGGGGCAAACGAATTAGCAACAAGTGCAGTAACAACAGATAAGATAGCTACTAATGCAATAACAACAGTAAAGATAAATCCTGCTTCAATAACAACAGACAGGATAAATGATGGTGCAATAACAACACAAAAACTAGCTTCATCAGCTGTTACACTTGCTAATATGGCAGATGCTTCAGTAGATACTTTAAAAATGGTTGATGGAAGTATTGTTACATCAAAGTTTTCAAGTAGTGGAACAATGCCAGCTTGGGATGGAACAGCACTTACAAATCTTCCATATGATATTGCATTTAATGCTGGGTTTGATGCAGACATGGCAAAAGAAGATGTGGAAGTTGCAATATATGGTGAATTAGTTATGGCACGAGCAGGAACATTTCTTGGTGAGTCTGGTTATGCTGATACTGCTCCTAGTGGAACTACTATTGTTACTATACAAAAAAATGGAACAAATATATATTCTACTTCACCACAATTCGCTTCTTCTTCATCAGCATCTGCTGGTACTATAAGTACGCCGAATTTTGCAGTTAATGATAGAATAACTTTCAGAATAATACAAATTGGTTCAAATGCCAACCCCGGACAAGGAATTCGTTTTACTTTAAAATGTAAAGTATAAGGAAAAATATAATATGCCTTTTTTATATGCTCCACATCAAATAGGAAGAAGAAAATCACCATTTAAATGTACCGGTGGTGTTGAAACAGATGTTGGTACTACTAGAGTTCATACTTTTTTAAGTAGTGGAACTTTTACTGTTGTAAGTGGTGAAGGTAATATTGATGCTTTAATGGTTGCGGGTGGTGGTGGTTATCCCAATGTTGTTTATAATTCTGGTTGTGGTGCAGGTGGTATGATCGTATCTACTGGAAATACTATAAGTAAAGGTACTTTTGCTGTAACAGTTGGTGCTGGTGGGGTTAATGGTAATGGTGCTAGTAGTACAATATCAGATACTAATGGATCATCTATTGGTACATCTCAGGTAACAAGAGTGCCTGATACTCATAGTTGGTGGGGAAATCATAATGATTTTGATACAGCAACAGCTGGTAGAATAAAAAATAATGGGGGTCAAAATACAGATCCTGTAGCTATGCACACTCAATGGGCTCTTGGTGCTGGTAATTTTGATGTTTCGTTTACAGTTGCTAATAGAACAGGTTTGTCTTGGGGATTATATGACATAGATGAACATGCTACTTTTCGACCCAGTCAAACTTTTAGTGGTGGGTCTACTCCGCAATTTGGAGGAGCAGGACCTGGCAGGGCATCAGGGCATGACCATCTTTGGGGTAATGTAGATGCCATGACTGTTTCCTATTGGCATGATGGTGGAAACAGAGAATCACCAGGTCTTGCCCAATATGACCGAGCACAATATGGAGAACACAACGATAACTCTAATGGCAACGGAACAGGAGGTCCTGCAAATAATACTCGTTTATATTCAACTGGTGCTATTACTAATGGTGATAATGTAAAATATGAAAGAAGGAATGGTGAAATAAAAATGTATGTTAATAATTCATTGGCATATACATATCCAGAAACATTTAATGGAGTTATGCGTTTTATGGTTTCATCAAACGCTTTGAGTTCTAATGGCATGGACGGTGGAGCTGCTTATGTTAGTGAAATGACAAACATATCTTTGACATATCAGAATGTTGCACAAGGTGGGGGTGGTGGTGAATCAGGTAAAAGAAGTGGTGGTTCTGGTCAAGGTGGTTTAGATGGTACTTGGGGTGAAGGAACAGCAGGTCAAGGAAATGATGGTGGTAATGGAGCACGCTCACATGAAGGTGCTGCACAAGGTGGCGGTGGTGGTGCAGGAGCAGTCGGTGGTCATGCTAGTTCTCCTCCAAGAAGAAATCCCGGTGTTCCTGCTGGTGGAGCAGGTGGTATTGGTTTAGAAAATAATTATCGAACTGGATCAAATGTTTTTTATGCAGGTGGTGGTGCAGGTAACGCATCTTCAGAAGGACAAAATTATGCTTATGATCCTCCTGCACAAGGTGGCGGTGGAGCAGGTGCAGGTGCATCTGGTGCTGGTACTGCTAATACTGGTGGTGGAGGTTCGGGAGGAAACGGTGGAAGTGGTATCGTGGTAATAAGATATGAAAAAGATCAATAATTTAAAAAAATAAATATGAATTTTACATTATGTGATGATAATAAAGTTTTTCCATTTTTAATAATTGATGACTTCTATAATAAAGAAGAAGAAAAAAAAGTTTGGAATGAAATAGAATTATTAAATCCTTTATTAATAAATGAAGAAGCATCAACTGGTAATATGGCTGTTGATGAAAATGGAAATAAAAAAGGTGATGCAAAAAGAATATATCTTGATTCATTTTATAATGACAATAGACAACAATCAAGTATTTTAAATTGTTATCAGAAAATTGTATCAGATGAAGTAATAGATTTATATAGTAAAGTTGTTCCATCATGGGTTACCTTTAAAGCAAGTAATAGTGATGTTTCACAAATTAGTTATTATGAAAATAAAGGATATTATGGTGAACATTTTGATTTGTATATGCACACTTGTTTGATTTGGTTTTTTCACGAACCAAAAAGATTTCAAGGTGGTGATTTAAAATTTTCTCAAAGTCAGTTAAAGGTAGATTGTAAACATAACAGGATGGTTTTATTTCCAAGTTACTATTTACACGAAGTTATTAATATAAATATGAAAAAAATATATACCAACAAAGGTCTAGGAAGATATTGTTTAACACATTTTTATAATAAAAGATAACATGGGACATTACGCAAGAATAAATGAAGATAATATTGTGGTAGAAGTTATTGTAGCCAAAAAAGATTTTATAGATACTGGTCTAAAAGGTGATCCTAGTAAATGGATAAAGACTTCTTATAATACACATGCTGGAGAACATTACGATAGAAATAATAATGCCTTACCAGACGGTTTGCCTGGTTTAAGAAAAAACTATGCAGGAATTGGTTATAAATATGATAAAGATAGAGATGCTTTCATTCCACCTAAACCATATCCATCTTGGGTGTTAAATGAAAAAACTTGTAGGTGGGATCCTCCAATACCAGAACCAGAACCTTCAAAAGATATAGAAGAATTTGTGTATTGGCATTGGAATGAAGAAGAACAAAAATGGGATTCAAGCGATCAACCCCCATTACCATAATAAAAAGGAATTAAAAAATGGCAATAGTATCAGTAGGTTTATCAGACACATTTAATGAATGGAGAATTAAAACAAATACAATCGCCACAGAAACGGGTGATCTTACTACATTAAGTACAACTAACAAAACAACTGTTGTCGCTGCCATCAATGAAATTTTCTCTAATGATAGTGATGATATGGAAAATCTGGTTGATGATACTACTCCTCAATTAGGAGGGGAATTAGATTTAAACAATAATAATATTACTGGTACTGGTAGTATTAATATAACTGGTAGTGGTACGTTTAGTGGTAATATTCAAGGATCCATTCAAATGGTTGATGGTGGAAGTCCAACCAGTATTATTTCTGTCGGTAATGCAAACATTCGTATTAATCCACACGGTACTGGTATAGTTGAAATGGAAACCCCTACATTAAAATTGGGACCTTCTGGTACGGATGTTACGGTTACGACTAATGGAAGTGGGGCATTGAAATTGGCTCCTAATGCTGGTGGTGGTACTCAACCATTGTTGGAGTTAGAAAATGTAGGACATCTAAAACTTATTCCTCCTAGTGGAAAAGAAGTTAAAGTTCTTGGACCGGGTATTATAAGTGCAACAACTTTTTCTGGTGATGTAAATGGTACAATTAATACTGCTACTACTGCAACGACACAATCAGCAAGTGATAATTCTACTAAAGTTGCAACAACAGCATATGCAGATACAGCCGCAAACAATGCTCTTGCAAGTGCGGCATCTATTGGTTTAATCATTGCGTTAGGATAGTAGTTTTGAAAAAAAACTATTATAAATATAAATGTAAATAATAAAAAAGGATAAAAAAAGTGGCTAATGTATTCAAACTCAGAACTAAGGATGGAAGTTCAACCGCTGCCGATACCGACATGACAGTATATACGGTACCTGGTTCAACCACTACGGTTGTTATAGGTTGTACTCTTGCTAATTTAACTGCGGGATCAATTACTGTTGATGCTAAAATCGTAACTGCTGCAACATCAGGAGAAAATGGTGATAATATTTTTATTGGAAAGAACTTACCAATACCTTCAGGTTCATCATTGGATGTGCTCGCAGGAAAAATATGTTTAGAAACTGGTGATGTATTTAAGGTACAAAGTGATACAGCAAATTCAGTAGATGTTGCCCTTTCAATTATGGAGCAGACCTAATGGCTAGCGCACGATATTTAGGAAATACACCAGCATTAAAATATAGTAATTTAGAACAACAAACATTTAGTTCACCAACGGGAACTAGTTTTACTTTGAATAATGAAGTTAGTACTGCTGTTGCATTAGATTTATATATTAATAATGTAAAACAAAATCCTACTAGTTATACTGTAGCAGGTACATCATTAACTTTATCACAAGCATTAGTTTCTGGTGATGAAATGTATTGTATCTATTATGGAAAAGTTGTTGGAACTATCGCTGTACCTGATAATAGTGTTAATGCTTCTAAGGTGGCAGACAATGCAATAACAGGTGCTAAGATCGCAATGGGTAGTGATGCACAAGGTGATGTTCTCTATTATAATGGTACTGATTATGTTAGACTTGCAAAAGGTACAGCAGGCCAAGTATTAAAAATTAATTCTGGTGCAACAGCTCCTGAATGGGGAACTGGTGCAGGATTAGATGTGGTGCAAACATGGACTAAAGGACAAAGAGGAGAAGTTACAGCACTTTCAGATGGTGCAAATATTTCTATTGACTTTAACAACTCAAATAATTTTAGTATAACATTAGGTGGTAATAGAACATTAAATAATCCAAGTAATTGTACGGCAGGACAATCAGGATCAATCTTTGTTACTCAAGATGGAACGGGTAGTAGAACTTTAGCATATCAAAGTTATTGGAAATGGGCAGGTGGAACTGCACCAACTTTATCGACTGCTGCAAATGCTGTTGATAGGATTGACTATGTTGTTCAGTCATCATCTGTTATTCATGCAGTTGCGACATCGGATGTTAAATAATAATCAAAGGGGTAAGAAATGAGTATAACTAAAGTTACAGGTAATGTTTTAGCAGATGATGCAGTAACAGCAGTAAAAATTCCTGCCAATGCAGTTGGTAGTAGTGAGATCGCTGCTGACGCAGTTGGTAGTAGTGAGATCGCTGCCAATGCAGTTACGGCAACAGAGATCGCTGATAATTCTGTTACTGGAGCAAAGATAGCACTTGGTTCAGATGCTCGTGGCGACATCATGTATTATGATGGAACTAATTATGCTCGATTAGCAAAAGGTTCTAGTGGACAAGTATTAAAGATGGGTTCCGATGATCCTGCATGGGGTACTGATTCGGCAGTTGATTTGACAGCAGACCAAACATGGACAGGTTCACAACGTGCAACAATGGTAACAGACAATGATGGTTCATTCAATATGAATGATGGAAATAATTTTAAGTGTACTACTGGTGGAAATATACAATTAGCCTTTACTAATAATACAAGTGGTCAATCAGGGTTTATTATATTAATTAATAGTAGTAATCATACTATAACTAAAGCTAGTAGTGTAAAAGCAGATGCTAACTTACTGGGGACTTGTTCCGTATCTGGAACTTATGTTATAAGTTATATTAGTGATGGTAGTAGCATCTTTTTAACAAATTCTGCAGCACTAACATAAAAAAAATAAAAAAATATGGGCGTATTTAACGAAAATGCAAAAATGGGTGCTGCTGGTGCAGGTGGTGATTATGATATAGATAACTCTGTACGTTTTAATCGAAGTGAAAGTCCTACATTAAGTAAAACTTTTGCTAGTGCTGGTAATCGTAGAACTTGGACTTTTAGTGTTTGGGTTAAACTAGGAGACCTTGATCTTGGTGGCCAACTTGGAATATTTGGTGCTTATACTAGTAATAGTGATACTGCTAATATTCAATTAGATGGTGCTGGTGGTGAATTTCATTGGGAACATTATGCTGGTTCATACGCTGGTGGTTTACAGGTAACAAAAAGGGTACTCCGTGATCCATCAAATTGGTATCATCTTATGATTGCTTATGATACTACTCAATCAACAGCTTCAAACAGAATTAAGCTATATATAAATGGTACACATCACACGGAATTAGTAACTGGTGGTTCTCATGGTCAACCAGCACAAAATTATGAAGGTAAAATTAATACCGCGACCGAACATCTATTTGGAAAGGTTAATGGTACATATCATTTTGATGGCTATATGGCAGAAGCCTATTTTATTGACGGCACAGCATATGCTCCAACTGCATTTGGTGAAGTAGATGAGGATTACGGACATTGGAAGCCTATTAAATTTGAGGGTACTTATGGTAGTAATGGTTTCTATTTAGATTTTAAAAATGCTAGTTCATTAGGTAATGATGCTAATGGTAGTAATAACTTTGCTGTTAATAATATTTCTTCACACGATCAAACTACTGATACACCTACGAATAACTTTGCTGTTATTAATAGTATAGAAGATGTTTATCCGCCTTCTGATGATTCAGCAACAACAGTATCGGAAGGTAATCTCCGAGTTACAAATACCGCCAATGCAGCTGCTTGTATGAGGCGAGCAACATTTGGTATGGATTCTGGAAAATGGTATTGGGAAGTATTAAGAAATAATACTAGTGGTTCTGAAACAGGTACTACATTAGGAATTATGCCTGCTGCTGCGGGTTTAGGTACAACTTCCAACTATATTGGAGCAAGTGGGTCTAATGAAAAAGGTGGAATTGGATTCTATGGTAGTGGTTCAACATCTGGACTAAATAATGGTGGAACGATTAATGGAGATATGTCTGCTCAAGCAGCAAATAGTGTAATAATGTTTGCATATGATTGTGCTACTGGTAAAATGTGGGTAGGTTATAATGGAACTTGGAGAAGTTCTGGTAATCCAGCAACAGGGGCAAATCCTTGGGCAACTTTTACGGATACTGTTGTAACAAAATCACCAGCTTTTCAATATCATAATAATGTTGAGTATGTTGTTAATTTTGGACAAGAGGGTACATTCACAGGTAGAAAAACTGCAGGTGGGAATTCGGATGATAATGGTTATGGAAATTTTCTTTATGATGTTCCTGCTGGGTTTCTAGCATTATGTTCAAAAAATTTACCAGAACCAGCAGTTAAACCTAAAGAACATTTTAAGACTGTTTTATATACTGGTAATGGATCAACCAATGCTGTTACGGGAACTGGATTCACACCGGGTTTGACTTGGATAAGAGCTAGAAATAGTAGTAACTATAATGCAGAATCGTATGATATTGCAAGAGGTGCTACTTATTCACAAGCTCTGGCATCAAATGGTGTTGAATATCAACACAGTAACACTTTAGGATCTTTTGATTCAAATGGATTTACTCTTGGAGCTCATGCGGGAATAAATAATAACGGAACTACTTTTGTTTCTTGGAATTGGAAAATGGGGGGAAGTCCCTCGTCAAATAGCAATGGTTCAATTACAACTAATGTTTCAGCAAATCAAAGTGCAGGACAATCAGTTTTAACTTATTCAGGTACTGGTACTACTGCTACACTCGGTCATGGTCTTAGTGATACACCAGACCTTATACTTCTTAAAGTACGAAATTTTAGTGCTAGTGGTCAGGGTTGGGTAGTTGGTACAGATGCTCAAGAACCAAAAAAATTACATTCAGGAACATTTGACATGACTGATACCGGAAATCTTGATAGTACATCAGTATGGGTTGATGAAACAATTTGGATGGATGGTGCAAATCTTAATAATATCACGTTTAGTGTTGAAGGTGGGCATCCGAGATGTAATGTTAATACTTATAATTATTTAGCGTATTGTTTTCATAATGTTGAGGGTTATCAAAAAATAGGTGGGTATGATTCTGGTGCTGGTGGTGCAGAAGATGGAGTAGGTGGTGCAATATCTGGAACATTTGTTTATACAGGATTTAGACCTGCTATGGTTTATATAAAAGCCTTTGAC
>CEUQ01026721.1_pt1 | contig 36641 bp, 26 predicted proteins | sample 361491 | NCBI WGS metagenome assembly CEUQ01 (sample SAMEA2622796, study PRJEB7988) | marine metagenome | biome: marine biome (ENVO:00000447); feature: marine epipelagic mixed layer (ENVO:xxxxxxxxx); material: "saline water (ENVO:00002010), including plankton (ENVO:xxxxxxxx)" | depth 120 m | reverse complement strand
CCATACAGTTGGTACAGCGACTGAAGTCAATTACCGGATACCAACGCCGGGTTCCGGGATCCTGAACTTCGGTGACTCCTGTCTGCCCGAGAACAGGCAAGGCACCATCTGCCCCCATAGCCGTATCATTTACCGGTTCCAGAAATCGCTCCAAGGCTTCCTGATTCGCTTTACCTTGAATCCACTCAAGCAGATCGGACTGAGCGGCAATACGCAAAACTTCTTCAACGAATTCTGACGGGTCACTGCTAGCTGCAAACTCCAGACTATAGATTTTTCGATCCGGGATTTCCAACTGATCCAGCACTCGTTCTTTTTCGTCTTCAAGCTCATCTTCCAATTCGTCTTCGAGCTCGTCGTCATCCTGAAGTTGACTTAGCAGGATATCTCCGGCATGGCCGCGAATACCATTGCGGTCCAGTATCCAATGGCATGATCGCGTGTATAGCCAGGAGATCATGATAAAATCGCCATCGATCTGATTGAGTGTCTGGTAGCCTTCGCTCTCCGGCTTCAGGTCATAAATATGCGGCATCACGATCACGTCCAACTGATCATGTTCTGCCAGTTGCGCGGCGACAGCCTCTTCCAACCCGCGTTTTTCGGGGTTACGGCTTTGACCTTTAGATAGGATGACTGGTAGTCGGGGCATTAGTAATAGTCGATAAAATAAAGACTGAGTCGAGCTGAGATTAGCCTTGTCGTATTGTAATCATAATTAACGCGACTAGAAACCAAGCAATTACAACTACTCATGAAACGCGACGAATTCATGCGTTCTATTGTAATTCCTAATCGACGCTGTCGTCTTCTTTAAGCGTCTCTCCAACTGACAAACCTAAGCCCACATAGACGAGTGTGTCTGGATGCTTTTTTTTCCACTCGCCCCAAGTCGTCCGCACGGACGGAAAATTGGTCAATGGGATATCGGGGGCATCCTGTTCAAACCGTTTTCCGTCGTAAAGGAGCCATAAGGTTTCACCACTAAATCCGCCATTTCTGATTTCGGCTGTCGTGCCAGCACGATCGAACACCGCGACACACTGTGACTTGTCGCAGTACGTCACAGTCAGCTTCTTGTCACCGAGATCATGATGCACGATATGTTGGTCCACATCGTTCATACCTCCGAGCAAATAGGCACATGCATACCCATCGGCTGCGATACCAATGACTTCTTCTGAATCGGGAAATGCGACCTGCTCCGCTGTGTAATAGGTAGCGTCATATATGCCGGGTTCGTCCAATTCTTCCGACGGATTATCGGGCATCATCTCGGCCTCTAACGCCATCAATTCAGCTTCGGACTGCTCAGGCACTGAGACCGGACCTTTGCCGACATCAAGCAATAGCCATATCAGTGCCGGTACCAGTAGAATTACGCCCGCTACGAGTAGCCAGCGGTTTTGCCAAATGGTGGAGCGGATAATCAGCTCGGCAGACTCTTCTCCAGATTCTGGTAAACTGTCTTGTTCGATCATATAACTACTTTGAATGCCTTGAACTGTATTTATCTATCATACTCTTGAATCATACGGATTAGCAGTCGGATCGTTCACCGCATCTAATCCATACGTGCAGGAATTTCACCCGATGACTCGTTGGCAAACATGTTTAAATACCTCCACAATCAAGACGACTGGAATATTGGAGAAGATTCGAGTGACCTCCGAAGCGGGGTTTGATGCCATCGAACTATGGATTAATGACATTTATGAGTACATCGGGCGAGGTGGAGAAGTAAGAGATATTGAATCAGCACTTGGCGACCATGGCTTAACCGTCCCATGTATGATTGCACTGCGTGGCTGGGGAGAAGCCATCGGACCGGAATACCGAATCATGCTGGAAGAAGCCCGTCGTCGTATGGAGTTAGCTGCCCGTATCGGCGCACCACTCGTAGTAGCCACACCACCGCGTCAATCCTGTGATCTCGCTCAGCTCACCGATCGCTATGGCGACTTGCTTCAAATCGGTCGGGAGTTGGGAATTCACCCTACGTTTGAGTACATAAGCTTTTTTCAGGGAGCACAAACTCTGGACGTAGCCTGGCAGGTCGTACAAAACGTGGGCGAGGACGATGCCACGTTGATCGCAGATGCCTTCCATACATGGAATAGTCCTTCCAGTGAAAAACTGCTGAAGGAAATTCCTGGCCACCGTATCAGTCATTACCACATTGATGACGGCAATCCAAATCTGCCCAGGTTTCAGCAAACAGACCCGGATCGAGTGATGATCGGAGACGGAGTCATCGATTTAGATGCAGAAATCGAGATGCTCGTAGAAATCGGGTATAACGGTATGATTAGCCTCGAATTATTTAATCAACAACTATGGGATCAAGACCCGCTAGAGGTAGCCCGACTGGGTAAGCAACGTCTAGATGCTCTCCTTCTATCTCACGTCAACTAAGCAAAGCTGAACAAACGTTTATGGACGCAACCACGATACAACTTGGCACACTGGACTATGTTATTTTCTTTGGCACACTCATCGGTGCCATGCTTGTCGGTATGTGGGCAGGACGTAAGGAAGATACCTCTGAAGATTATTTTCTGGCTGGTAAAGGCCTACGTTGGTTCGGCGTTGCTGGCTCCATTTTTGGAAGTAACGTCAGTGCGAACCACATGGTTGGGATGATGGGCGTCGGGTTCAGTATTGGATTCGCCCAAAGCCACTTTGAAATCGGTGCGATCGGTGGTTTGCTATTCCTCTGCTTTGGCTTTTTACCCGTCTACAGAAAACTAAATCTCTATACCTTGTCCGAATACCTCGGGAAGCGATATGACGACCGTAGCCGAGTTTGCTATGCCGTAATCATGATCGTGATCATGGCAGGAGTCCAAATGATTCCGGCCTTATACATTGGCTCGCGAACAATCTGTGAGCTTATGGGAGGTGATGCGATGATGTCCGAAGCAAGTGCGACCGTCGTCTCTGACGAAGCAGAAGCAGCGAGTACACCGAACCCGGATGCCGTCACGGTTGCCGATCAACTAAAGCCTGCTCCTTCCATGAAGCAGGTCTCGATGCCGCACTACACGACCTTTGTCATTGCTTTGGGACTCATTGCCGGAAGCTATACGATTTTAGGAGGACTGAAAGCTGTGGTTTACACAGATATCATCCAGTCCGTCTTGATGCTCATCGTCGGCATCGGTATCGCCATTCTGGTATTCTCCCAATTCAGTTGGGGTGAAATGGTCGCTGCCAATGATGCGGCTGTTGCCGAGGGAGCAACCGATCGCATGTCGATCTATTTGCCGACCTACCATCCTCAACTTCCTTGGACGGGCGTCCTTACCGGACTCATGTTCATGCACTGTTTCTACTGGGGAACCAATCAATTCATCGTGCAACGAGCTCTCGGTGCGGTCAGTGACAAAGAGGCCCGCGTAGGCATCATTGCTGCCGGATTCCTCAAATTGCTCATTCCGTTTTTCTCAATCGGAACGGGCGTCTGTGCTTACTTCCTATTAACTCAGGAACCGGGGACGGACGTTAGCGGTATTGCACCGGATACTATTTTCCCGCGATTGGTTACTCGCTTCCTGTCTCCAATCGGCTTAGGGCTAATCGGACTGGTAGCGGCCGGCGTTATCGGTGCCATACTCTCATCGATCGACTCGATGATGAATTCGGCGGCAACGATTTTCTCGGTCGACGTTTGGAAACGCTTTGTCAATCCGGAGGCATCTGACAAAGAACTCATTCTCGTTGGACGTGTTTCAATTGTTGGATTGATGGTAACAGCGATCCTGATGGCACTGTTCATCATGGATCCCAATTCCACTGAGAACTTCTTTCTACAAATCGCCGATTATCAAAACTATCTCACGCCTGGTTTATTAGTAGCTTTTATCCTCGGCATCTTCTGGAAACGTGGAACGGGAACGGCTGCGTTTGTCACAATCATCGCCGGTGTCGTGCTCTCAGGGGTCGTCGTCGAAATGTACAACTCCGACATGCCCCGACCTCTCTATGACATTGCAATGGAGCGGGCCGAAATCAGCAACTTCCATACCGGCAATTTCCCGGGCAGTTATGGTGATACTGACAATATTCACGGCATGACTCAGGAAGAATTTTCTGCATACATTCAAAAGGAAATTCGACCTGCAATCACTCCCGTCCAGGAAATGTTTGGGCCCACGATTAACTTCTTCCATCGAGTGGTCTTTGTCATTGGGATTTCGGCGGTAGTCTACATCATCGTTAGTCTGCTCGACACACCGGATCCGGAAAAATCACAGCTTACCTGGACAGCTTTAGGGGGACACAATCCCGCTCGCCTCAAACAACTTGGACTGCTCTTCGCGGGCTGCCTAGTCGTTTATGTACTTTTGGCAGTACTCACTCACTACGAATTTTTAACGCCGGTGATAGCTGCTTTGCTTTCATTCCTAGTGACGGTCGCCGTTTATTTCAATGAAGCCAATAAGAAGTACCTACAGGAAGAAACTCAAACTATGACTCGCTTGCAGTACTTCATTAGCAGTGATCTTGTCCATGCAGGTGTGCTTGCTGGACTGGCCATGTTCATGATGTTTTACTTTTTCTAAACCACCGAGGAATTCAATATGCTTGATCGTCGTAATGTACTTAAGACGTTAGCGGCTGCCCCAATCTTTGGCTCACTGGCTGCACTGCAAAGTTGGGGAAACGAATATCAAGCCAAAGAGAACCGACGTCCGCGTGTTGCAGCTATCTACACATCCTTCACCTACCGTAGCCATGCGCATGTCATCCTCGAGAACTTTCTACAACCGTTTCTTTTTTGCGGGGAAGTTACCGACCCAGGGGTCGAGGTTGTCAGTTTCTATCGTGACCAGACGCCCGCTGGAGATATGACCGATGCGGTTGCCAAAGAATATGGCATCCCGGTTTTTAAGACCATCCGGGACGCACTCTGTGTCGGCGGTACCGAACTTGCCGTCGATGCGGTATTGTCCATTGGTGAACATGGAAGTTATCCACGCAACGAATTTGGGCAAATCATGTACCCCCGGAAACGATTCTTTGATGAAATCATAGCGGTCATGAAAGAGGCTGATCGATATGTACCGATCTTCAATGACAAGCACCTGAGTTATCGAACGGATTGGGCCGAAGAGATGCTGGAAACTGCCAATTCATTGGGAATTCCATTTCTAGCGGGAAGCAGTGTGCCCTTAGCAGAGCGTCAGCCCAACATCGAAATTCGTAAAGGCGCAAAGATCGAGGAAGCTGTTTCCATCCATGGTGGTCCCGTCGAATCTTATGACTTCCACGCTCTGGAAGTCCTGCAGTCAATGGTGGAACATCGCCGAGGCGGTGAGACTGGTATCAAACGCATCACGTTTTATGAAGGGGAACAAATCTATCAAGCTGCCAAAGCCGGCATCTTTGACTGGGAGCTGGTGAATGCTGCGATGACGGCCGAATTAGGACACTCCATCGAACAGCTTGGCAAGCTTGAAGGTGAGACGGAAATAACTCCGCATGCGATTGTGCTCGAATACCTCGATGGATTCAAAGCAACCGTCCTACGAGCCGGAAGGAGTGATGTTCGCTGGAATTTTGCCTGCCGTCTCAAAGGAAACAAAAAACCACTGGCTACAAGTTTTTATGTGGGGCCGTGGAATAATCGTAATTTATTCAAAGCTCTTTCCCACGCCATTCAAGTTCACTTTCGGACAGGGACACCGCCGTATCCCGTTGAACGAACCTACTTTGTATCTGGAATCCTTGATGCTGCCATGAAGGCGCGTAAAGCCCCAGGACACCCATTGCATACGAACCAGCTTCATTACCGTTATCAAGCGAGTGATTTTTCGCACGTTCGAGAAAACGGCGATTCCTGGAAGATCATTACCGAGGATATACCCCAACCTCCCGGATTTAACAACGGAACTCCGGCAAAGGATCAGTAATCGATGGCCGCTGAATCTGACTTAAACTGGTCGATTCTGGGTCTAGGTCGATTTGGCCGGATCCACGCAAAGACGTTACAGTCCATGTCTGGAATCCGATTACATTCCGCTTGTAGTCGCAACGCCGAAACGTTGGAGCAACATGCCAAAGAATTGCAATTGGCAAATACAACCACTTCGGCGGCTGAGATTCTTGCTGACGAGATGGTGGATATTGTCTCGGTGGTTACACACTGGCAGGACCATCACCAACTCACGCTCGATGCACTCCGAGCGGGTAAACATGTTTTCTTAGAAAAGCCAATCTCAGCCACAAAAGAACAGGCTCAGGAAATTCTGCAGACTTCCAAAGCATCCAGCGGATTTTTGATGGTGGGGCATATCTGTCGTTTTGATCCTCGGTATAGTCTGGCCCGTGACGCGATTCTGGCCGGTGAGATCGGCGAAGTGACGACTATTCACGCGAAACGTAACCTACCGGTCGCTCCGGCGAATATTCGCCTGGGAAAAATCCCACCACTGATCGGTGACGGCATTCATGATTTGGACTTGGCCATGTGGATGCTCGGGCGAAAACCTAACTCGGTATTTGCCAAAAACATACGAATTCACGACTTTCCTTATCCCGATGCCGGTTGGGCGATGTTTGATTTTTCTCAATCGGGGAATACGACTGAAACGCTTGTGGTCATCGAAACACACTGGGGATTGCCTTCGTCCACGGAAACTGTAATTGATGCTCGAATGGAGATCATTGGAACAGAAGGAAAAATCACGATTGATTGCAGCCAGACTGGCTTACATATCAAATCTGATCAGTCACGTCATGTGGATACATGCTACTGGCCAAAGGTAGGGTCCGAATTCGAACCTAACTTCCCTGCTCTGCCTGGTTATGGCATTCTCATGCGTGAATTAGAGTACTTTGCGAACTGTGTAAGGCAGGGCCGGAATCCTACGGTCATCAGTGTTCAGCAAGCCTGTGATGCCTTGGAGATGATCTTAATCGCTCAGGAATCTGCCGACTCTCAGCAGCCTATCCAAATCAGCTAATCGGTTAGCCTACCCCTGATAGGCCCAGTTGTTTTGTGACTTTGGACCTTCAGCCTATTGATAAAACGGTCAATTGCCGACAAATTGAAGGGATACTCCTTCGTAATCAAGTCGAGAAGCTATGTCGCATCGTTTGTATATTGAAACCGTCGGTTGCCAGATGAATATGCTGGACAGTGAAATGGTCGTGGCCGACCTACGTAAACGCGGTTATGAGTTAACCTCTGATGTCAAAGTAGCTGATACGATTCTCTACAACACCTGTAGTGTCAGAGCGCACGCAGAAGACAAAATTTATAGTGCTCTAGGTACGCTAAAGCTCATGAAAAAACGGAATCCTGATAAGATCATCGGGGTGATGGGATGCATGGCTCAGAAAGACCAACAGGTAATCTTCAAACGTGCTCCCTACGTTGACTTCATTGTTGGCCCGGGGCAACTTCAGCAGGTGCCGGATCTAATCGATCAGGCACGTTTGGGAGAAGAGCAACAGATGGCCGTCGGGCTCGGACGTCGCGAAGGAAGTAACGACGACATCAAACGCAGTCACGAGACTTTTGATCCATTACGTGACCCCACGATGCGGCCCACACCGTATCAGGCCTACTTACGTATTCAAATCGGGTGTGACAAATTTTGCACGTACTGTGTCGTACCCAATACGCGTGGCCCGGAACAGGGGCGTCCACCTCAACAGATTGTGGAGGAGGCTAAAGTACTGGCCGATCAAGGTTGTCTGGAAATTACTCTGCTGGGACAAACTGTCAATAGTTACAGCTACACCGACGGCCAAGGTAGGACGACTCGAATGTCTGACTTACTAAAAATGCTGCACGAAGTGAATGGAATCAAACGAATTAAATTCGTCACGAATTACCCTCGAGATATGAAGCAAGAGTTACTCGAAACCATTCGTGACCTTCCCAAGATTTCGCCTTACCTGCATGTACCTCTCCAACACGGCAGCAATGACATGCTCAAACGCATGCGGCGGGGATATACGGTGGAAGAGTATCGTGAAATGATGCACTTGATTTGGGACACGCTTCCCAACGCGGCTGTTTCAAGTGACTTTATCGTTGGATTCTGTGGAGAGACGGACGAAGAATTCCAAACATGTATCGATTCGGTCCGCGAATTCCGATTTAAAAATAGCTTCATATTCAAATACAGTGAACGGGAAGGGACGAAGGCTGAGTCGATGTTAATCGATGATGTCCCCTATCAGGTAAAGCAGGAACGCAATAATGCTTTACTGGCAGTTCAAAATGAAGTCAGCGAAGCAGAGAATATAAAGTTTATTGGACATGCTGTAGACGTTCTGGTGGAAGGCCCAAGTAAGAAGGCGGACAAACTGGAGCAGAACGGTCCCCTAAAGCAGATGGTGGGCCGTACTCATTGCGATCGGATTGTCGTCTTCGATGGCAACGAAAGACAGGCTGGTCAAATCCTACCTGTTTCCATCTATGAAACCACTCCATTTACACTCTTCGGTGCCGTCGTCACGCAAGAAGCCGGCCCCGAGGTCTACGCGCTTTAGATTTCGTAGCAGGAACAAGACATGGCCCGAGTGGTTTTAGCAATGTCGGGCGGAGTCGACAGCAGTGTAGCCGCCCATCTCCTGCTCGAGCAAGGACACGACGTGGTCGGTGTTTTCATGCGGCACGGGGAAGAATCGGCAGCCGCCTGTGATTTGGAAAATGGTGAGACCAATCCACTGCTCCCTTTGCTACAAAATCGTCCCGACCACAAACAAGGTTGCTGTAGCGCGTCGGATGCCGAAGATGCCAGAAAAGTCGCAGACCGTCTCTCTATTCCTTTCTATGCATTGAATCTACAAAAAGACTTTCGCCGAATCATCGATTACTTTGTCGACGAGTATACGATCGGGAGAACGCCGAACCCGTGCGTCATGTGTAACAATTGGATTAAGTTCGGACGTCTGTTTGACTATGCGGACAGTGTTGGAGCCGAGTTTGTCGCCACCGGCCATTACGCACGATTAGTCCGAGACTCGAACCAACAGACCCGTTTAGCCCGTGGAATCGACGGCACGAAGGATCAGGCTTACGTCTTATTCGGGATTGAGCAAAAGTACTTACAACGCATGATATTACCCGTCGGTAGCTTTCCGAAAACGGAGATCCGGAGCCTGGCTTCCAAGGTGGGTCTGCGTGTTGCTGACAAAAAGGATAGCCAGGAAATCTGTTTTGTTACCTCCGGCCACCATGGAGATTTCGTCAGGCAACGTCGGGAGACAATTGACCTTTCGGGGGACATTGTCACGACGGACGGAACGTTGGTGGGAAAGCATGTCGGAATCGAGAATTTCACCATCGGCCAGCGGAAAGGGCTTGGTGTAGCTTTAGGAACACCGCATTACGTGGTGCGAATTGACCGTGATTCCCGTCAGGTCGTGCTGGGTTCTCATGAGGAATTAGGACGTAGTTCCCTAACCGCCGACCGGACAAACTGGTTGATTGACCCTGTCCCACAGTCTCCCTTTCGATGTCAGGCACAAATTCGCTACAACAGTGCCCCTCAGGACGCCACGGCAACTCTGACGATGGCCGACGGAGAAGAACAACTCCAGATTGACTTTGACCAGCCTGTACATGGGATCGCTCCAGGGCAGGCCGTCGTCTGTTACGAAGGTGATATGGTAATCGGAGGCGGTTGGATCCTCTGACCCGTCATTGCCGACTTCCCGTTCTATCGTACATAATTAACACAACAGGTTTTTGCTTTATTTACTTGGAAATTGACCGCCTAATGCTTTCAGAATTAAAAAACCGTGCAGAGTCCATTCAACAAACACTACTCCAACTCGGAGATAGTCTTTGACTATGCTGCAAAAACTGAAAGCATTAAAGAAATAGAAATACAGATGTCGGCAGCTGGGTTTTGGGATAACCAGGAGTCAGCTCAGACCGCGGTGGCTTCACTCAAGTCACTTAAAGCTATCACCACTCCGTTGGATGAATTGACCGGCTCGGTCGAAGACCTATCCGTCCTGCTGGAAATGTGTGAAGAAGATCCAGAGATGGAAGATGAAGTTTCGTCTGAAATCGACCGTTTACAGCAACTCTGCGAGGAATTGGAACTCAAATCCATGCTCAACGGGCCCCATGACGGTTCAGGAGCAATGCTTACAATCAATGCCCGTGATGGCGGCACCGACGCCAATGACTGGGCTGAAATGATGCTCAGAATGTACCTGCAATGGGCCAGTCAAAACGACTATCAAGTGTCTCTGCTAGACCGTAGTGACAATGATGTCGCAGGAATCAATAGCGCAACGATCTGTGTTCGGGGATCTATGGCTTATGGGTATCTAAAAGGTGAAACCGGTATTCACCGCTTGGTTCGTATCAGTCCATTTAACTCCGAGGGAAAAAGGCAAACTAGTTTTGCCGCGGTCGATGTTTCGCCTGAAGTCTCTGATGACTTGGACATTGAAATCGATGAGAAAGACGTACGAGAGGATACCTATCGCGCCAGTGGTGCCGGCGGGCAGCATGTGAATAAAACAGATAGTGCCGTGCGTCTGACTCATGAACCTACCGGCATTGTGGTGCAGTGCCAAAACGAACGAAGTCAACACAAAAACCGAGCCTCTGCTTATAAGATGTTACGGGCCCGTCTGGCACGGATCGAAGAGGAAAAACGGGAAGCCGAACAGGCACAGAAATACAAAGACAAGGCTCGAGTGGGATTTGGCTCTCAAATTCGAAATTACTTTCTACATCCGGACCAGCGAGTCAAAGATGCTCGAACAGGGCACTCCGAAGGCAATTTCCACTCTGTATTGGATGGAAATATTCAGAGATTTCTGGAGAGTTTTCTGCGTTGGCGCATCGGGCAGGATTAGAATACACTTGCTTCCTGCGTAACCTGAACTTTCATGACTAAACTACGGGTATAAGAGTATTACGAGTGTCTGAACTACAGCATATTGAAACGATTGGACCTGATGCGACTGGCTTACGCACTTCCATGGAAATGCGTGGGGATCGATTTGTTCACGTTGTGGATTGGTTTGCAGGAGAACAGTCTTTTAGATTGCTCGAGAGTGTCGAGGGAACGGACGAGGACCTCTGGCCCCCCAGTCCGGCGTTACAACAATTATCGATTGAACAACGCACTCAAAGCCGTCAAGTTGGTTTGATGGTTGGTATGGCCGGTAATAGTCACTGGTCGATGAGTATCGAAAACGATAATGTCGATCGTTCACTGGTCTTTGATGTCGCCTGCCGGGTCGCCGACGAAGAAGCAGGAGCTCTAGGGACTACCTATCGTTGTACTGTCCCTGTTACGATTGTCGATCCGATTCAGAAAATTGCCGAGCTCTCGATAGCCGGTCGCACGTGTCGCATCAAAATCGAATCGACAGGCCGAGGCGAATTAGACGAATTAGAAATCGACGGAAACTTGATAAAAATCACTCCCACCGAGATGCCTCCCAGCTGGCCAGCTACGGTCCGCTGGAAATATCGGTTGTCTGGCTAAGCAACAATTGATTTCCTATGATTTGTCCCCCTTGAAAAAGGACTAATCTGCGATAAGAATTGGATGAATCAGAGTGATGCATCACCTATTAATAAACGGAAATGAGCATGGTCTTCGAACACATTGAAAACCTTAAACGAATTTACACTGATCAACTTGTCGTCGTAGACGATAACCGAGCTGAATTGGGACGCTTTCAGGGACTGACCGGTACGGTCAAGACAGTCAATATGAGCGGACGGGCGTTAGTTGAATTCGATGGAAACAACAATATCGGTTGGTACGACATCGACGTTGATTTTCTTAAATTGGTCGATGAACCTGTTCATGAAACGGAAACCGTTTCCACACCTGTACCACCTGCCGAACCTGCAGCCCCAGCCGCAGAAGCCTCAGCTCCAGAGGCGGCACCTGCTGAGGCAGCTGCTCCAGCCAAGGTGGATCCATCCAAGATGAGTGTAGAAGATATGCTGGCCGCTGCTCGAGCTAGTGCAGCCGGCGAAGCGGCTCCTGCTGCAGCACCAGCTGAACCCGCTGCCGAAGAAGCAGCGGCACCCGCAGCTGAACCTGCCGCGGAAGAAGCTCCTGCAGAAGAACCAAGCGAAGCACCAGCTTCAGGTGGTGGAGATGCAGGCGATGCTCAGGCATTAAAAGACTCGGGCGATGTCGACGGCATGCTAAAGTATTGCCATAGCGTCGACAGCTAAGCCAAATCCTTAAAAATCATTTAAAAAGGCCGGGTAATCTCTACCCGGCCTTTTTTATTTCACGCTCAGCATGCGTTCCAACGCAACTAACGACCACTTGGCCACATCATCGGCCACACGAATGGCGTTAACCTGCGTCCCAGCAGCCAGATTCTCTAGACTCCAGCACAAATGAGCCAGATCAATGCGATACATGGTCGCACACATGCAGACTACGGGAGAAAGGAAATGAATTTCCAAATGTGGATTCTCTTTCTTCAGGCGATTCACCAAATGTAACTCAGTACCAATAGCCCATTTCGAACCGGGTTCAGCTTGCTTAATGACTTCAATGATCTTGCCCGTTGAGCCGGAAACATCCGCGATGTCATTGACTTCCTGCGGGCACTCCGGATGCACCATGATATTGATCCCCGGATGCTGCTCACGGAACATCGCGACATGTTCTGCCTGAAACATTTGATGGACACTACAGTGACCTTTCCACAGGATGACTTTGCTGTTTTCAATCGCATGATCTGAATTGCCACCCATTTCCAGTTGATAGGGATCCCAAACCGGCATTTGGTCATTGGTAATCCCCATTTTCAGACTCGTATTTCTGCCCAGATGTTGGTCGGGGAAAAAGAGGACGCGACTGGTTCGTTTAAAAGCCCATTCCAGTACGGCTGGTGCATTACTCGAAGTGCAAACGATGCCGTTATGCTTTCCAACAAAAGCTTTGAGACTGGCTGCGGAATTAATGTACGTCACCGGCGTGATGTCGTTGGTATCAATAACTTCATCCAGATCAGCCCAACAGTTTTCAACCTGTTCGATTCCGGCCATATCAGCCATAGAACAACCGGCTGCCATATCCGGCAGCGTGACCGAAACTCGATACCCTCGTTGATCAAGCACTTCCTGACGATTGGCGAGAATATCAGCCGTCTCCGCCATAAAGTGAACACCGCAAAAAACGATATGCTTACAATCAGTATTCTCCGCCGCCATCTGGCTCAACTGATAACTATCACCACGCAAGTCACTGTGTTCAATGACTTCGTCTTGCTGATAATGATGGCCCAGAATTAATAACTCCGACCCCATTGCTTCCCGCACTCGCTGAATGCGACGGGACAATTCATCGTTTTCCAGGGATTTATAACTGGCGATGTCTGGGAGAGGTTGCTCGGTGGCGATGCTCATGAATAAACGTCTTTGTGTAAACACAGGAATATTTCAACTCTTATTATTATCGCCAGCAAGCATCTTGGGAATTGGCAAATTAATCGCGTTAACTCAAGGGATTGTGAATTCCTGTCATCAGTTAAAAGAATCCGAGAAAGCTCAATTCCTGTCCCATACCGGACTCGATAAGTCGCTTTCCTACGTTAAAATGAGGTTGAACAATCAGTCGTGTTTAATACTTGCCGAGCCTTATGATCCTGCTCATCGATAATTACGATTCGTTTACCTACAATCTTGTCCAACGTCTGGGAGAGTACGACCCCACGTTGGATATTCAGGTTTATCGAAATGATCAAATCACGCCCCAAGAGGTGGAGCAACTAAGTCCTACACACATCATCATTTCTCCCGGGCCCTGTACGCCCACTGAGGCCGGTGTGAGTATGGATGTCATCTCTCATATGAAGGGCAAAGTCCCGATTCTGGGAGTCTGTTTAGGGCACCAGTCGATTGGTCAGTCAACTGGCTCGACAATCGTACGAGCCAAACAGTTAATGCATGGTAAAACCGATTCGATTTATCACGATGACCAGGGGATATTTGCCGAACTTCCAAATCCCTTTATCGCCACGCGTTATCACAGTCTGGTGATTCAACCAGATACCCTCAGCGACGAATTTGAAGTAGCGGCCTGGGCAGATGCTCCGGACGGCTCAAAAGAAATAATGGCGATTCGACATAAAACACTTCCATTAATTGGATGGCAGTTCCATCCGGAGAGTTTTCTGTCCGACGTTGGCCCGACTATTCTTCAGCGTTTCCTTGAACTGCAAGTATGATTAGCGTCGAGCAAGCTTTAACGGAAATTCTCAGTCGGTTGCCAGACCGCCAGACCATGGTTTGTCCGCTAGCTGATTCACTTGGCTGTGTGTTGGCTCAGGATATCCAAAGCGATATCGATTCCCCTCCCTATGACAAATCGTTGGTCGATGGGTATGCCGTCGTTGCCAGTGACATTCAAGCAGAAGTCGAGCTGAGTGTTCTGGAAGAAATCATGGCCGGCCAGGTGCCAACTCAAAGAGTACGATCGGGTACGGCTATACAAATCATGACCGGTGCTCCGCTTCCAGAGGGAGCTGATGCCGTCGTGATGATCGAAGACACAACCTGTCAAAATCACACCGTCGTGATACACAAAGCCTCACTGAAGCCTGAAACAAATGTGATGCGAAAATCCACATCACTGTCTCAAGGTGATACCATCCTGAAAGCAGGAACACCCATTCGGCCGATCGAGATGGGGATCCTGGCAGAGGTGGGGTGTACAGACGTCCCAGTGTACCGACAGCCGGAACTGGCTGTGATTAGCACCGGTGATGAATTGGTACCTGCCACGACTCGACCCTCCCCCGGTCAAATTCGCAATTCGAACGGCCCTCTCCTCACAGCACTTGGAACGACATTCGGTGCTGCCACACGCTCGCTGGGAATCGGCTTAGACGATTTTGACTCGCTGTCAGAACTAGTCACCGAAGGCCTCAAGTCAGACGTGCTGGTGTTGTCCGGCGGAGTTTCTGCAGGAGTCAAGGATTTAGTGCCTGGGGTACTAGCTCATCACAACGTTGAACAGATTTTTCATAAAGTCCGGCTGAAACCAGGAAAACCATTGTGGTTTGGTTTAGTAAAGCAGGGAGCCCAAACAACGCTCGTTTTTGGACTCCCCGGAAACCCAGTGAGCAGTCTGGTCTGTTTTCTGCTTTTCGTCGCTCCGGTTTTACAACAATTACTCGGTGTGAAGAGCGACGTTTTACCGTCGTGCAAAGCCAAACTAACTGCAGCATTTCAGCAACGGGGAGACCGGCCTACTTATTTCCCAGCAAGTTTAACGATGCGTGATGGTACGTCGGAGGTTACGCCATTGAACTGGAAAGGGTCCGCTGACCAAAGTACTCTCAGCCAAGCCAATGGATTGGCCTTTTTCCCAGCCGGAGAACAACTCTATGCTGAAGGCTCTGAAGTCACTGTGTTTAAATTTCCGTCATAGTCGTAGCTGTCAGGAAGGCAATGGACTCAAACGGACAAAATAGGTCGTTGAAGAAACTCCGGTTTCCACCCGTCGCCTATGCATTGGCCGGCAATGTACTTTTGTATGCCAGCTTGCCTCCGGTAGGCTGGAGTTGGCTAGCGTGGATCGCTCCTGCTTGCTGGCTCCCATTAATTGAGTCTCATGAGTTTTCCACCCACTCGCAAAAACCACCACGCTCACGACGGGTCTATAGGACTCTATTCTGTACGCATATGCTGTTCTGGCTGTTGCTACTACAGGGGATGCGACTCGCCCACTGGACGACTAACTTTGGTTGGATTGCATTGGCCGGCTACCTGGGACTCTACCTTCCCTTATTTATATTCACCGCTCGTACAATCTGTCATCAGCTTAGGCTTCCTTTAACTTATTCCGCTGCCATTGCCTGGGTCTGTGTGGAATGGGTTCGCGGATATGTCCTTTCAGGTTTTTCTATTGGCTCGCTTTCTCATTCGCAGGTCCACCAATTATGGGTGCTCCAAATAGCGGATCTAGGAGGTGGATTTGCTGTTTCATTTCTACTGGTGCTAGGCGGTGGTAGCCTCTATCGCCTGACGCAAAAATGGTTATCACATGGGCAGCAGGATGTTCCCTGGCGTCCTGTTCTTGTGGAGGTAGTTATTTTTACCGTGCTGGTGACCGGGACTTTTTTGTACGGCCAGTCACAAATTAGCAAGCTCACAGAACCGTCAACCGGACCACTCGTATCCGTCGGCCTAATCCAAGGTGACACTTACACTGAGTTTGATTTGTCACGCGAAGAATATATGGCGAAGGAGCAGAAAAAGCAAAAGACTTACAACGATCAGACCATTCGGGCATTGGGATCAGAAACGGAATTGGATCTGTTGGTTTGGCCTGAATCTATGTATCCAATCGGCCCCTTGCTAGACACAGGTGACAATTCACAAACCCTCTATGTCCCGGCCCAACCACTGGAAGTTTCTGAGGATCAGGTCTGGGTCAAACAATGGGCCGACAATTTGAAGCGAGGACAGGAATTACAACATGCCGAAATTCTGGGGTACTTGTATGGAAATCAAGATGAGAGTGGGTTGGGGAAACCCCTGATGTTAGGAGGAACAAGTTCTGTCGACCTCACACTGCCACACACTCCTTCCTACAACTCTGCTGCTTTAATATCTCCCAAGGGTGAGGTGTTGGATGTCTATCACAAAAACCACTTAGTGATGTTCGGTGAATACATTCCTTTGGGAGAAGTATTTCCATCGCTCTACAATTTCTTACCTATAAGTGCGTTGGCTCCGGGAAAGCGAGATATCACGTTTGAGATTGACGGAGTGAAATTCAGCCCAAACATCTGTTTCGAAAGCACGGTTCCCCATCGGGTTCGTAAGATGATAGCGGGTGTGGGTGAAGACCAACGACGTCCAGATGTGATGGTGAATCTAACCAATGACGGTTGGTTTTGGGGCTCGTCTATTCTCGATCTCCATCTGCGGAGCAATATCATGCGATCGGTCGAATTGAGACGTCCCAATCTCATTGCAGCGAATACGGGGATCTCAGCCTGGATTTCAGCGACCGGAAAACTGAATAGTTTTGTTGAAAAGAAACAGGCCGGATTCGTCATCGCCAAGGTGGGAAGAGCGGTAGAAGATAGCTTCTACCTACTTAATGGAGACTTATTTGCGATTCTTTGCGGAGCAATTACTCTTATTTCTATGGGTAAACTAATTCGAAATCGATCGGTGGTTGAAGCGTCCAATAGCGAAAAATCATATACTTAAACGATCTTTTAAGTATATGATTTACAGATACCCTCTCCTATCGACAGTCATCAAGCCATGATTGGGCGTGCCTGGCAAATTACCCAGATTACCAGTAATCGATTGACATTGGTAAAAAATGAGACTTATATTGATTTCAGCGGGGGTATATGTCCGAATTTTAAGAATGAGCGATTGTATATATTGCTCACTATAAAGGGGATTACCACTTGGTTTTGGTGAATTGATTGCCAAACCGTCCCGAATTACCCAGCGATGATTCGTTTAGGAAAGCCTTAGTGTCATGACACTGATTGGAAAAATATTCACAGTATTGATCTTCATCATGAGCTTACTGTTCATGGGATTCTCAATCACTGTTTATCAAACTCATGTCAATTTGCAGGACGCTGCGGAACAAGCGAAGACGCAGAACGCTAATCTCGAAAACCTGCGTAATACGTTGACAAATGAAAAAGCGGTTGTGGAAGCCAGCTTGAAACGAGAACGTGTAGCACGCGCTTACGCACTGGCTGCTCTGGAAACTCAAGTGGAAGCCATTGCCGCTGACCTGGCAGACAAAGAAGAAATTGTCAAAACAACTCAGGCTCGTAGTAATGACCTGTCGGACGCATTACGAATTGCTGAAGCAACCAAGAAGCAACTCACCACAGAAGTGGAAGGACTTCGTAAAGACATCAATACTTCCCAGCAACGCACAGACACATTCTTTGCCCAAATCCTGACTCTGACCGACGAAGTCAACCACCTCAAGAGCTTGAAATTACAGGCTCAAGAACGCGAAAGCCAGCTTCGCAACCAGATTGGACGACTCTCGAATGTCGTTCAACGTAATGGTTTGGATGAGTTTACTGATGTACTGGACAAGCCACCAGCATTAGATGGCCGCGTCATTGCCATTCAGAAAGATCTGTTGCAGATTTCTTTGGGGCAGGATGATGGTCTACGAATTGGCCATCAACTGGATGTGTATCGTGGAGCATTGTATTTGGGACGTGTGCAGATTCGGGAAACACAACCAAGCTCTGCTGTTTGTGAAATCATTCCTGAGTACCAAAAAGGGCAGATTCGTAAAGATGACAACGTCATCACGAACCTAAACTAACTTCGGTCTGCTCCAGCAATAGGGTTTGAATACATGTTAAAACAAAAAGTTCGATTGAACGTATACACCATGTTGTTAGTGCTGGCATTCTTCGCTGTGACTACCTCCACAGTGTTAATGTTTCTTGAATGGCAAAGATGGTTGAAGCCACAGGACCTCAATTAAGTAGGTGCTACAATTAAGTAGGTGCTACGGTGAATTAGAAAACTGAATCGATCTTCTAATCTGAATTCAGTAATCTGTGATTTGCTCAGGAATCCTAACAGAGCCCCGACCTGGAAGAGCTATGGTCATACCTACTGGTCTTCCAATATCTATAGCCTGCCTGGAGGCTGAGTTGACGCTAACTACTGGTCGCTAAGTTGTATCGAATCCTTCGGCCAATGGCTATTCTCTGCTGATGTGATACTCTCGAATCCCTACTGGCCAATCCCTCCTCTTGAATCCTGATCTACGGTATATTTACTGGGTGCTTAGCCCCAATCTTGTGGCACTGACTTCCGCGATAATCTGAATCTTCAATAACGGCCTCTAACCCCTTATATTTCAAGCACTTAACGCTCTGGAATGTTTGCTTGCCGGTAATTGTTTTACCCCCCTAAATTTGGTAAAATTTGAAGATCAAAAATCATCTGAATGAAGAGCATTAGAGGCTTATTTTTCAGGGGTTTTCTTATCTAAAACAGACGCTGAAAGGACAGACGATTGTCTAGCGATGAAATCCTTCCTGAGGACGAAAATCAGGGAGATGATGGTTACACGGATGGAACTCTGATCGATTTACCCATCGAAGATGAGCTTAAGAATAGCTATCTCACATACGCCATGAGCGTCATTGTGTCTCGAGCCTTACCAGATGTACGAGATGGCCTGAAACCGTCTCAGAGACGCATTCTCGTGGCCATGAACGATCTGAATCTGTCCCCCGGCGCACATCGTGTTAAGTGCGCCAAAATCGCTGGGGATACGTCGGGTAACTACCATCCGCATGGTGAAGGCGTTATTTACCCAACATTGGTCCGTATGGCCCAGGAATGGAACATGCGACATGTACTTGTGGATAAGCAAGGAAACTTCGGTTCGATTGCCGGTCTACCAGCGGCTGCAATGCGGTATACCGAAGCTCGTATGTCTTCAGCAGCCAGCCTGATGCTGGAAGATATCAAACTCGATACCGTTGACTTCACACCGACCTATGATGAAACGCGTACCGAGCCTACCGTCCTACCGGCTAAATTTCCCAATCTATTAGTCAACGGCGCCAGTGGTATCGCAGTGGGAATGGCGACGTCTATCCCCCCCCACAATCTGCAAGAGGTATGTGACGCTCTGATTACATTAATCGATGATCCGGAAACTCCGATCATGGATATCCTGGAAATCGTCCAGGGCCCAGACTTCCCAACTGGTGGCACGATTTGTGGCCGAAGTGGCATTCGGAAAGGTTATTTGACCGGACGAGGGACGGTCGTTGTACGAGCGAAAGCTTCGATCACGGAATTGGATCGCGGGCGATCTCGCATTATCGTCTCGGAGATTCCATTTCATCAGAACCGTGACCGAGTGGTGGAAAAAATTGCCAGTCTGGTTAATGATGGCCGCGTCAAAGGAATATCCGGAATCCGTGATGAATCCGACCTCAAGGAGCCGGTGCGGATCGTTATTGACATTAAACGTGATGAAAATCCTGATGTCGTTCTCAATCTCCTCTATAAATACTCCAACCTTCAGGAAACGATTTCAATCATTCTGCTGGCTTTGGTAGATGGAAAACCTCGCACGCTTAACCTCAAGGAGATCTTGGAGGAATACATCCGCCATCGCGTCGAGGTAATACGACGTCGTACTCAATTTCTGCTAGCAAAGGCTCGTCGACGCAAACATGTTGTTGAAGGGCAGCTACTGGCTCTGGCCGACATCGATAAGATCATCAAGATCATCCGCGAGTCGAAAAGCCATGCAGAAGCGAAAACTGGTCTGATGGGATTTGAATGCCCTGCCCCGATGCTTCAACGAGCCCTGGGCGATACCGGGTTTGAACAATTCCAGATTGAACGCGGTGAGGCAGACGTCTATCACCTCACTGCCGTGCAGGCAGATGCCATTTTACGTATGACTTTGGGCCAGTTGGTAAATCTGGAACAAGAAAAGCTGGGAGATGAACACGGCAAACTTCTGGAAGAGATTGCTGGCTATCTGGAAATTCTCGGGGATCGCCAAAACATCCTCAACATCATCAAAGATGACCTGACGGCGATCCGTGATAAACATGGAGACGATCGTCGCACTGAGATTTCAAATATTGAGCTCGGTAATGTCAACATGGATGATCTGATCACCGAAGAAACGATGGTGGTTTCGATCAGTCATCGGGGATACATCAAGCGGATCCCATCGAGTACTTACAAAGCGCAACGCCGTGGCGGCAAGGGACTCAAAGGAGCCACCGTCGAAGAAGAAGATCCTATTGAACATCTATTTGTTGCAAGCACCCATGCCTATCTATTGTTCTTCACAACGAAAGGCAAAGTTTACTGGCAAAAAGTCTATGACATCCCTGAGTTGGGGCGAGGAAGTAAAGGCCGTGCGGTCATCAACCTACTGAATCTCGATGAAGGTGAACAGATTCTGGACTGTATTCCAGTACGCGACTTCAAATTGGAAAACCACTTCCTTGCCATGGCTACCCGTCAGGGTTTGGTGAAAAAGACAGATCTCGCTTCCTATAGCCGCCCTAAGAAGGGTGGTATTATTGCTATCAAACTTAAAGACGATGATGAGTTGGTTGATGTCGCCCTAGTGAAATCTGGCGATGAAATTGTTCTCTCCACGGCCCAAGGAATGGCCATTCGTTTTGCTCAGGAAGATGCCCGCCCGATGGGCCGTAATACTTCCGGCGTCAAAGGTATCAAAATACAGGATGGTGACGAACTCGTCGGCATGGTCGTCGCTGACCCGGAAGCCGACTTACTGACCGTCTGTGAAAATGGATATGGAAAACGAACTCCGTTTGGTCCCAATCGACCCGATGTCGACGGCACCGAATCTTCAGGCAAGGTCTACCGTACTCAAAACCGAGGTGGAAAGGGGCTGCGTGACATCAAAGCCACTGACCGAAACGGGAAAGTGGTGGATATCGTACGAGTCGACGATGATGACGAAGTATTGATGATGACCAAGGGTGGTAAAATCCAGCGTATCCGCGCTGCCGAGATCAGTGTCGTTGGCAGAAACACTCAGGGTGTACGCGTGATGAAAACTGATGACGATCAGATCGCCGCTGTTGTCCGGATTCCTCCTGAAGAAATCACCGAGGAAGACGAAGCCGCAGCAGAGATATCTGCTTCAACAGAGAGTTCGGAAACACCGGAAGCAGATGACTCTTCCACCGACGAAGCTTCGGAAAACTCTAGCGAAGACTAAACCATTGAACTCAATCCACTCATCATTTCCAACTCTGGTTCGGAAGTGATGAGTGGATTCCATACAGACCTAAAGATAAGTCGATGCCTGGAACAGCTTTTATCACTGGAATCACCGGACAGGATGGCGCTTATCTGGCAAAACTGCTGCTGGAAAAAGGCTATCAAGTACACGGCATGATGCGCCGTAGTAGTACTGATACGTTAGAACGACTTTCCGAATTCGTTGACGACATCACGATTCATCAAGGCGATTTGCTAGATCAATTATCCTTAGTACGACTATTGGATGAAATTGAACCAACGGAAGTCTATAACCTGGCCGCCCAGAGTTTCGTTCCCACAAGCTGGTCTCAACCTATTCTCACTGGAGAAACCACCGGATTGGGAGTCACACGCGTCCTGGAAGCAATCCGACAGGTAAATCCCCAGATACGGATGTATCAGGCTAGTAGTAGTGAGATGTTTGGAAAAGTTCAGGAAACTCCCCAAACAGAGTCCACTCCATTCTATCCTCGTAGTCCCTATGGGGTTGCCAAGGTTTACGGATACTGGATCACCATCAATTATCGTGAAAGCTATGATCTATTTGCCAGTAACGGAATTCTGTTCAATCATGAATCTCCTTTACGTGGGTTGGAGTTCGTAACTCGTAAAATCACCGATGGCGTGGCTCGGATCAAGCTTGGTTTACAGGACCAACTATTACTGGGGAATCTGGATGCTCGCCGAGACTGGGGGTTTGCAGGTGACTTTGTGAATGCGATGTGGCTCATGTTACAAGCAGACACTCCTGGGGATTTCGTAGTGGCAACCGGCGAACAACATTCCGTGCGTGAATTCTGTGAAATTGCCTTCGGAACGGTTGGGCTTAATCTGGAAGATTACGTGGGAATCGACCCTCGTTTCTATCGTCCCGCCGAAGTGGAAACCTTGTTAGGCGACCCTTCAAAAGCTCGAACCGAATTGGGATGGGAACCTCAGGTTACATTTGAGCAACTAGTGACCATGATGGTCGAAGAAGATCTGCATCGTGTTGAACGCGAAATCAAACTAGGCAGTTAAGCCAACGGGAGAAACAAGGTGCGAGCGGTCGTCACAGGTGCAAACGGGTTCGTAGCGGGTCACCTAATCGACCACCTTCTTGAACAGGGTGATACGGTACTGGCCCTGACTCGTACGAATCATTGCAAGCTGGCCTTATCACCTCAGCTAACGACCGGTGTTTGGGACATTACACAGCCAGCCTCCACTGGGATTATCCAACAAGTCCGTGAATACAATCCGGACGTGGTATACCACCTAGCCGCGATCAGTGTCCGCTCCAGTTGTGGCGAAACGACGCCATCAGATACAGCATTACAGGTCAACGTAGAAGGTACTCGGCATGTTGCCAATTGCTGCACCCAACTACCCAACGTTCCACGGTTGGTGTTTACCAGTAGTGTTTACGTTTACGGATCGTCTTTTGAACAACTCACCTGTGTTAAGGAAGCAGATCCGGTTGCACCTGATAACGGTTATGGCATCAGTAAACTCATGGCAGAAGAGGTACTTGAACAGTTTCAGCCTACGTTACCATACATCATCGCTCGCAGTTTTCAGCACACAGGCCCGGGACAGACCGGTTCCCTCTTGATCCCCGAATGGATCGACAAATTACATACCGAAGCGAGTCCGCTGGAAGTATACAACCTCAACACCTGGATCGATTACTCCGACGCTCGAGATGTAGCTCAGGCATACCGTATCTTAGCTTTGGAAGGCACGCCAGGAGAATTATTTAATGTGGGAAGCGGACAGGCAATTCGATCCGGTGAAATATTCAACAAACTTCAGTCTTTGTTAAATACATCGAAATCTGCAATCGAAAGTAATCCTGGAGAGTCTTATCTCCCGATCGCGGATATTACAAAAATCAAGTCGGAGACGTCGTGGCGTCCTCAACGTTTAGTCGACGAGACGCTGAAAGACATTATTCAGTCTCTATCTCACGAGTCGTAATTTTTATGTGTGGCCGCTTTACTCTTCAGACTTCGCTTATGACGCTTGGCGAACACTTCCTGTTTGATGTGCCAGCAGACATCACACTGGCACCCAGATTTAATATCTCTCCTACCCACTCAATCGCCACGTTGGTTTGGAATCAGGGACAACGTCATTACGGCAGAATGCACTGGGGACTCATCCCACGCTGGGCCGCGGACAATTCGATGGCAGGCAAGATGATCAATGCTCGGAGTGAGACCATTCGTGAAAAACCATCCTTCCGCGGCCCGTATCAACGTCAACGCTGTCTGATTCTGGCTGACGGATACTATGAATGGAAGCCTGATGGAAGCTCTAAGCAGCCCGTGTATATACACCACAAAACCCATCAACCATTCGCGTTTGCCGGGCTTTGGGAAACCTGGACGCCCCCTCAGGCACAGCAAGAGACTACGCCCTGGTGGACAACGACAATCATCACCACGGATGCAAACGAACTGACCAAGAACTTACATCACCGCATGCCCGTCATTCTAAGCCCTCGTGATTACGACGCCTGGCTTGATCCGAACACCACCGATCTTGAATATCTCCATCAGATATTAGTGCAACCTAGCGAGCAGAATCAGATGGAGTCATTTGTGATGACTCCTGTCTCGACCCGCGTCAATAGTGTCAAGAATGACGATCCCGAGTGTATCAAACCGAGTTCTACTCAGCAGGAATTGTTCTAAGCGTGTAATAGGCTTCGGCGGGGAAAAATACACCACCGTCCGCTGTCAGATTTCGTAAGCGGATGTCATAGACAAATCCGACTCGCAATGCTTCCACCTTCAAGACCACTGACATGCGGTCGTTTGCAACCTCCACGGAAGTGATCCTATCGGTCCGTCGTTCTCGGTCTGCACCACCGTAGGAAGTAGTTGAAACACGGGTAGCTGATTGAATCGAGTAGTTTTCCAGAAGAGCTGCTCTGGCCGCATCGACCGGAGCGGTAAAGGAAATCCTGAAGCCTGAAGATTGTACCGTAACTTCAGCGATCCCCGGCGGCAATTCAGAACGGGCGAAATCCAGTTTCGCCAGCGTACCGATATTATTCGCTCCTCCCCATCCACTATCACGTATAGAAGCAACGTACAATTCACCTCGAGGAGAAACGGCAACGGCCAGCGGTCCCAATAGAGGTTCACCTCCATCTGGCTGATCCAAAGTGAGTGGATAGGCAGCTCCTTGAATCGTCTTACCTACCTGCTGGAAACTCATACGGATTAACCGTCGAGTATCATATTCACACCCCACTAAATGCCCTTCAAACGGACCGAACAAATTACGTCCATGGAAATTGCGGGCAGCCTGCGGAGTCTCCAAAAAACATATGCCATTCACGCTGCGAGTCCAAGGATGCGGCATATCGATGGCCGGAGGCGTCAAAGCAGGACGCGTGTCTCCCATACGTTCCAGTTTATTAATGAAGCCATAGTGTTTCCCTGGCAGGACATAATTAATTTCGTTGTACGGATTGTAGTTCCCCTGATTATCCGACACGAAAAGTTGACCTGCGGAATTGCGAGCCAGGCCCATTGGAAAGCGATGCCCGGATGTATGCACTTCAACATCAAATAGATAGGGGTTGTCTTTAGTAGGCTTACGCGGCTTGAGATGTAAGATTCGACCACGCCATTTTGCGGCCGCCACACTTCGATCATCCTGCTGACAGGCAGTTGTAATATAGTACCCCCCTTTGCCATCACTCACAGGACCAACTGTCCAGTCATGATAATCCGCCGTATGCCCCCAACCCGCAGCCACCGTCTGTACCTGTTCGTAGACTCCATCACGATCGCGGTCAAACAATCGTAGTAGTGCATACTTATTGACGACGTCGATAAAGTCCTTACCGGGTTGCACGCCGTAAGGAGCTGCGAGCTCATGAAGCCCGGCATGCAGACGATCTTCCATGCCATCTTTGTCGGTGTCGACGGCACGCCAGACGCGACCCTTTAATGACGTAATCCATAACGTTCCGTCTTCGTCCCACTGGATTCCAGTCGGCATGAATTCATCAAAAAACGGAAGTCGTGTCGAGGTTACTCCCGGCACCACTTTGAGATCCGTCGGTGCCGGAGGTGTGATTTCCACATCCAAGGGAGGGAAGCGGTCGACCTCTAGATTACTGAGGAATTGCAGAGTTACCTGAGGCTGATCAGCAATCACGGCATAGTATGCCTGCTGCACTTGAACGGGACTTCCTGTGGTTTGGAGCCATCTATTCCCGTGCTGCCCCGCCACGGCGAGCATCGACCGGCCTTGTTCTTCATCTTCACGTAATTCAAGACTGGCAGGAGCGAGCCCAATCATCGCCTGATATCCTTCCGGGATTCCTGCAAAGTTTATTGTGCGTTCAATTCCCGCGCGGGCGGATTCGAGATCACCGCTCCAGATTTCCTGTAAAATCTGAGTCACATGGACCCAGTGAGTAACGCCGTCTATCTCAAATTGATAACGCTGCTCAATTTGCAAACCATCATCCAATTGCGTCCAACGATCTAAACTAGTCTTAAACTGACCAATCGATCGAGGCTCGACAAGCTTTCCTTGCGACGACATCAATTGGATATCCGGAACTCCTCGGTAATCATTACCAAGTGGTAATCCAGACCAGCTCTCACCTGCCGTCTCCCAGAGCCAGACTTTCCCTTTGGTACGTTGTCTGGCAATATCTCCCTGCCACCAGCCTAAAAACGTACCATCCTCCATATCAAAAAGTAGGTTATGTCGGTTTCTCAAGCCAATTAAGGCGGGCTTGATGTATTGGACATCTCGATGATAAACCACGTCAGTAATCATCTTGACCCCCGGGTCGGCCCCTGCGATTCCTGACTGTCGGGCGATACGAATTGCCCCCGGAGTTGGTGGTTCAAAATCCGCTTTATTGAGTGTCTCCCAAATCGCTTCCAATTGAGACGGAAGGTGATTATCTAAAACGCCTCGCACGGCCAGTTGCACGGAGGGCATTTCCATGCGTGGTACAATCCGAGCAGGATTACTTACCCAACGATTAAACCAAACCTTACGAATTCTGGTGTTCAACATGGATAGATCCGGCCCCTTTGCGTTTAGCGGAGCTTTCGGAGGGATAACACTGCCAACCTGATGACAACTGGTACACCCGAATCCATCTGTGGTTACCAATCGACTTCCTGCTTGGTGAAGTTCTTCAAGCTCTGGTAACTCTCCAACCGGTGTTGAGTCTATCGAGGCATGGAGTTGAATGAAAGCATCGGGTACCCGATCTTTCTCAACAAACCAATCTACTAACTCCCGCATTTTTGTATCGGCAAACCCAAACTGAGGCATCCGAACATGAAGCCAGGGTCTGCGGGGGGATTCCTTCCGTGAAATAGCCGATAGCAATGCCTGATCATTCAATTTATCGCCCACGCCATTGAGTGATGGTGGCGTGAGAGCAGGTTTCAACGCATCAAGCTCGGAAACGGACGCTGTAATTTGATCCAACTGTCCGGCGATTCCAGGGAGCTCATTACGAGCATGGCATTGGAAGCAATTGTTTTGCTTCACTAATAGAGCTTGGGTGGTATCGGAATTGGAGGATTTGACTTTCGTAAAAAACTCCTGCAAAGCACGGGCATCCATCTCGGTTAAAGTGTAGCCCGGCCGGTTGAGTGAGCGATCGGCTGACTCGAGGCAACCAGCAACATGATCGAAGGTCAATGGAAGTTTCTTTTCCGCCGGTTTCGCTTCGTGGCAATTCGCACATCCGGATACTTCATAGAGTCGCTTACCTTTTGCTCCTAGTTCTTCGTTAAAAACATACTCGTCAAAAACCAAAGTACTGCGAGGAGGTTCGAGACTCTTCAAGTAAGCTATTACATTGGCCTCTTCCTCTTTCGATAATTCAACCTGAGGCATTCGATGGTGCGGATTCACAAGAGAAGGATCCTTAAACCACTGAAGCCAAAAATCATCTTTACGTTTCAGCGAGATCTCTTTTAATTGTCCACCATCGAACAGTCCTGGTTCGCCTAGTGAATCCGCTTGATGGCAAGCTATGCACCCGACAGAAGCAAATATTTGCTTGCCTGCTTCCACATCTCCTTGTTCCAACAACTCACCTCCCGGCTTTGGATTTTTGGAATTTTGGAATAGAAATGCTGTCAAAGCCTGAGCCTCTTCGCGGCTAAATCCATAAGATGGCATTCGTTGTGAGTGATTTGAGGATTGCGTGGCCGCCTGATTCACCTCTGTTTCCTGCAGTCGTTGGGTAAGCCAGTCTGGTTGGATATAATCTCTAAAATGTTGCAGAGAGGGCGCCGGTCCCAGTGAGTCCTGAACGGCAGGGGTCTGGTGACAGCGAGCACACCTCAACGCATGTGCCAACTCTTCTCCTCGTTTATAATGATCCTGAATCGTCTCGGGAGTGGCGTGAAATAGGAATTGAGCACCAACCGGTTCCAGCTTAAAAGACGGTCCCTGCCAATAGAGCTTTATTTTGCCCTCTGGTTGAGACTTCCCAGTTGCTTCAGGCTGTTGAGGTGATTGGTAACGGATGCGTATGGGATGCCAACCAAACTGCATCTCAATGCTGCCCGTCTCCACTAAACCCAATGGGCCTCGCGATTCCGAATAGGAATACCCTCCAAATTCCACTTCCACCTTACCATCCGACTCCAGATACAGCTGGTATTGTCCTACAGATTGAAAGAAGAGCAGACCTTCCCAGGTCGCTTCAAATTCAGTTGATTTCAACCGTGAATCCGCCGTTTGCCCTTTCCAGTCAAAAGACAATCGCCGGTCGATCCGTGTAAAGGAATTTCCAAGGCTGTCTTTGTAAGTCCCCAGAAGTCCGGGTAGATAATCCTCAGCCAATTCATCAAGAATTGCTTGGCGGGGATCGACTTGACCGTGAAGTTCATCGGAAGATAGCAGAATTAGGACAAACAACAATCCAGACAGATTAGATAGTCGACGTAGGAACGTCATCTTTAGCTCCCTGATTTAGCAGCGTGATTTGGTCGAGGAACTTCCGCCTGTCGAAAGGCTTCGGAAATATTTTCATAACAGGTGCGAATAGCCTGACGAGGATCATAATTTGGTTTACTCCATACCATACCGGAAACTTCACAGGAGATATCTCCGCGGTAACCTAAGGCATAGAATTTTTTAATCAACGTGGTGAAATTAATCGTTCCGGCCGACCCTGGTAATTCGAATCGAAACTTTCCGTCCGACGTACGAACGGTATCTTTGACTGCAATATGAGCCGTTTTCTTGGCGGCTTGTTCGACGGTTGGCACCAATTCCAGCCCAGTGTAAATGTAATGGCTATAGTCATAAACCATTCGCAAACGACTCGGATCACCAAGCTGCTTCATAATCCACAATGCCTTTTCCGGATTATCCATCCCACCTCCTCGATGAGGTTTGATACATATGGTGACATCGGAATCAGCTGTCTTTTCAACCCATCGTCCAACCTGCTCGACAAAGAGATTGCGTTTCTGCTCCCATACACCGCCGCCCAGAACTGTCTGTATAACCACGTCCTTTGCATCGGTAATGTCTCGTATCAATCCGACGGCCCTTTGGATCCGTTCCAGATTGGCATCATTGACTGTCTGATTGGAGTCAGGAGAAGTATGCTCCATGATCGAGGTTAGTTTCAGTCCGGAATCATCTAACGTCTGGCGGATGAGCTTTCTTCGGGATGCTGCTACATTTTCCGGTGCTGCATCAAACCCTTTCGTAGAGGTTATTTCAACTGCGTCGTAACCGGTCTTTGCCAATAACGGAATCACCTCCTCTGTTGTTATTCCACGTGACCCGTAGGTACTAAACCCAAGTGTCATTGTCTGTACATCATTACCTAATGCCAGAAGTGTCGATTGAGACACCATGGTCAACGCTAAAGCAGATGCGCTGGATGCCATAAATTGCCTGCGATGTAGATCAGAGGAGAGCTGAAACATGATCATTGAGCCTCGCAAGGATAACTAGTGGAAAGCCACTATTATACTGCGATTTTTACTTCACCGCTCAAGTACGTACCAAAAAGGCGAGCAGCTTGAGCCTAACGTCGGGCCAGTTGAACAACTATCGCCAGAATTCCGATACCTGCCAGAACAGTACGAATCTGTTGCAGTAGCGTATCGCCTGCTAAATCAGTCCAGCCAATGATACTTTCACCCTCTGAACCTGCTTCAGGGCTAACATTAATTTTTGAATCGGAGTCGAGTTCCTCCAGACCTTGGCCGTCCGATTGAGAATCTGACTGTATGTCCGAGCTATCAGTTCCCGACAATTGAATGCTATCGGTTTCATTAATCATGTCGTTACGATCCACACTTTCTGCGTCAACTGCAACAGCTTCTTCGATAGGTTTCGCGTCTTCCTGTGACGTGACATTCAATTGATTATCAACGCTTTCTGGCACCTGACCTTGTTGAGCTTGTTGCGCTTGCAGAACGCTCTCGTCAATTAATTTGGCTTCCACTTCATCCGCTGGGATTTCCACTACCGTTTTATCAATCAGGTCTTCTTCCCCTTCGCCAGTCTCAGCCTGCAGCGTTTGCGGTATCGGTGGAGAGACCTGTTCAGTGAATTCATCGGGTACGAGTTCAATGTTCTGCTCTGGTTCCACTATTGCTGCAGGCGATTCGATGGCCTCCAACGTTTTACTAGGCTCAGGAGCTAATTCCGGCTGAACTTCATTTAATCCTAAACCGGTGATCGTTGCCTTGGGTTGCGCAACCGCTGCTACGTTCGCCGAGTCCGTTTGGAGTTCTTTGCGATTGACGGTCGCTTGTTTTTCCACCGTTGCTTTCTGCATGCGTCCTACCACCGGGTCTAAAAACTTTTTAACCCGACCGCTGTAACTACCAGCGGTGGTACGCCAACCGGCTCCAAAGAGAACACCTGCCAACTCCCCTTTCTGATTAAAGATTGGACCTCCGGAATCCCCTTGCCGCGCCACGGCCTTTAATTCCACCATTTCATGGGGCTCACTGAGTCCCGGGGATACATACTGCGAGCAAACTCCGGATACAGCCCGATATCGTCCCGCTCCATAACCTGCAATCGTCAGATGGTCTCCGGGTTGGGGTGCGGTATTTGTAATGACCACCGGATCAATCGCCGGACTCCAAACCAACAACGCTGCCAGATCCCAAGTTGGATCACTAGCGATCACTTTGGCTGAGGACCGAAAACCGTTCGGGAAGGAAACAAGTATTTCTTCCTCTGAATCACGAATGACGTGATCGTTGGTTATTAACAGAGCATGCTTACCCTGCTTGTACACCAAAGTACCGGATCCAAACGAAGCTCCGTTGGTCTCGACTGACATGATACGAGCGACTGCCGGGTGTGGGACGTCCGGTGAGAATTCCTCTGCAGCGACCGGCCGGCTAAACAAACCTAAAACTAAGGCTGCAAGCAGTCCTCCAAGGAAGAAATGGCGAATATATGTGAGTATGTGGATGTGTCGATTCATAATACCTGAGCCCCATTCCATGAGTTCTAAAGGGACTCGACGCATCCATTCGCCGATAGATTCTATTACTAGGCATCTGATGTATCGGACATTTTCTCTACAGTAGTTTCAAAAAAAATACGATGCAGGTGTAACCTCTATAATCACTACAACCATCGAGTGTCTTAGCCTGCCCTAGACTGCCTTGACCTGTATTGGTCGGTTCTGAAGCGATTGCAATGGGCTGTAAGTTCATGGTGAACAGCAATAGAGGCTCTACCTTAAGGATAGATCTTGGCCACGTTACTTAGTCCGAGAATGGGCTAGAGGATCATTCTCTGGGAGAAAGCTTAGAACAATTCTTTCAACGGTTCACCGTCGATGATCGAGAAATTAGGACGACCCTTTTCATCTTCATAAGTCACATCCAATGGAACACCCATGTGTTTATAGATGGTGGCTCCAATATCACCTGGTGTAACCGGGCGAGTCCGAATATCGCTACCGTCCCGTTCGCTCGACCCAATGACTTGTCCGTGACGCAAGCCACCTCCGGCCAAACACATACTCATGACAACTGGCCAGTGATTGCGACCATCCACACTTTCCTGTGTACCGATATTGGGTGTACGACCAAACTCTCCCATCGCAATTACCAGAGTGTCATCCAACAACCCACGTTGTTCGAGGTCAGTGATTAAGGTGGTGTAGAAATGGTCGAACAAAGGAAGTAACGGTCCCAACCCTTTGGTAATTCCCCCGTACACTCCTCCGGGAATCCCATGATTATCCCAAGTCCCAGATGCGGTATGGTAACTCAAGTCCAGTGTCACGAAACTGACACCAGCTTCGACTAATCGTCGAGCGATCAACACCTGTTGACACCATAAATGATCACCATACAAGTCCCGCATCTTTTGGGGTTCGCGGGTAATGTCAAAAGCTTCCTGAGCCTTCCGCCCCAGCAGCATGTCAGCGGCCTGTTGGCCATATTCATCATGGGCTTCCATATCTCCCTGGATATCGAGACCACTTTTCATACGGTCGAATTGTTTCACTAACTTGCGTCGATTGTGCACGCGGTCAACAGTCAAACCTGAGGGCATGGCGAAGATATCAGCACCGGACATCTGGCCGGTATCTACTCCCACATTGGTATAGACTGGAAGTCGACACGCCTTATTCGCAAGAAATGGATTGTATTTGCGGCCAAGGTAACCAGCATAGCCAACATGTGACGAGTGCTTTTCGAATGCCACATAAGCTGGCATCGCTTTATCATTAGCTCCTTTTTCCTTGGCAATGATGGAAGCAAAGCAAGGAATTCGATCCCCTTTGGGATTCACACGAGGTGCTGCGGTACGATCGCCTGTCTGCATCACCTTATTCGGTTGATGGTTGCTGCCACGGCAATCGACACTTCTAAGGATCGAAACTTTATCCAGCATCGCCGCTTGCTTCGGCAAGTGTTCACAGATTTGAACCCCTGGAAGTCGTGTGCTGGTAACTCCAAACGGCCCTCGGTTTTCATACGGGCGATCCGGTTTAGGATCCCAGGTGTCAATATGCGACGGCCCTCCGGCAAGCCACAAGAGAATAACACTCTTTCCTTTACTAGATGGCTTACCTGCAGAATTAGCTAATGCATGATTTTTTAACAGGCCTGGGAGCGAAAGGCCTGCTAACCCTGCCATGCTGGCCTTGAGCATCCCCCGACGATCGTGCATGACAAGTCCTTCCCGCGTACGGGCGTGCAACGCTGTGAAGGCATGATTGCCATGCTGAGGATTATATCCGGAATGCATATTATCTAACTTCGCTATTTGGGATCCATGACTTGCCTGAGAGTCAATCAACTACTACCCTCAGATTATCGGCTAGGATCGATTAGAGCAATAAATATATTCACCCTAAGCCCTCCTAGGTGGGGGAATCGAGTCAAAATGCAGTCCATTATTGATGTCAGAAAGAATGTCCCCAGCGGGACGATTGTTATTAATCACCTTCAACGTGCAAATGCTGTCCCTGCCTTTGGCTGGATTCAGCTGAAACAAGCTCTGGATGATTTACATCAGGAAAAACAGGTGCGAGCTGTCATCGTCACCGGAGCCGGTTCAGTCTTTTCAGCCGGTACCGACCTCCATCAACTACAGACTGAATTAAGTCGGGATCGTGCCACCGCTTCCCATCAGGACATCGAGTTCTTAAACGAACTCCTAATGGCTATGCTCCGCTTTCCAAAACCTATTATCGCTGCATTGAATGGACCAGCTATTGGATCGGGCGCAGCGTTGGCTCTAGCATGTGATTTCATCGTGGCATCGGAAAGTGCTTATATACAACTACCGGAAATCCAACGCGGACTGGCCCCAGGCACTGCTATGGCTCTGCTTAATTTTCGAGTCGGTGCAGCAATTACCACACGTCTGGGAATGACTGGGGAAAAATTGACTTCACAACAAGCATTGGTATACGGGCTCATGCATGATGTCGTTGCGGAAGAACTGGTATGGGCCCGTGCTCATCAACTCGCCGAAGACTTTGCCTCTGACTCTGCCCAGTCACTTCAGATGACCAAGCGGATCTTAAGCGAAACATTGGCGGAGTCACTGGAAACCCAGTTGCAAGTTGCCGGAGCCATGACAGCAGCAGCCCGAAGCACTTCCCATGCTCGCAGCGGCATTCAGGCATTTCTTGAAGGCCAGTCACCTGAATTCGATTAGAGGTAAGGATTGAGATCCTTGACTGTCAATCGACCATCATGCAGCGCCGAAGCAATCAACACACCTTCACAACCGACCTCCTCCAACTGCTGTAAATCCTCGACATCGCGAATCCCTCCACCGGTAATTAGCTCCTGTTCCGGGTACGAGTCACGAATGGTTGAACAAAGCAATTGAGTGGGGGTTCCTGATCCCATCCCTACCGCAGCTAGATCTAAAACGATCAAAGAAGCCACTCCAAACTCCAGCACTTGCTGAGCAATCTCCCAGGCTGTTGCATTTGCCCAGGCCTCACTTGCATGTGCCGGCAACAAGGGAGTACCTTGCTTTAGATCCAAACTAAATGCCAACTGGTCCGGACTCACCATAGACTGAATGGATTCTAAAACCGAAAGATCCGGGCATCCCTCCAATCCGACAATAATCCGATGTACGGAATTCAGTGGAATGTGTTGAGCAAGTTGTTGTAGAGACGCTCTCGAATTAGTCCCTACATCCAGCCATAGCTTTGCTTGGGATTGCTGAAGCGTTTGAAGCGTTTCGAAATTGGGTGCACCGCGTTCAATACCATCCAGGTCGGCGACATAGAACTCTGTCAAACCAAACACGTCTCGAAAGGCTTGGGCAATCGAAGCTGCATCTGAATCCGATGTCAACTGACTCTGAATCGGCTGATAGCTTTCACGCTGTCCGGCGATTCCCCTCACGACCTGCCTGTCTAACACATCCAGCACGGGAATAATGCGCATCGCCAAGACCTTGTGTTTAAAACATGAAGGGAGATAGGCAAGCTTCAATTAAAGGGGGAAGTCATCTTCCGCGGCCTGTTGCGCGTAGATCGGCATGTGACGATAGTAGACTTCCAGAATCATCGTCGCCAGAGCGGTATTATAAAGACGACCACCAACTCGGGCTCCGTGGCCTGCTCCCATATTCCAGCTACCAGTGTTCTCACATTGACCTTTCCCCAGTTCCTGAGTCGCTACCAAGTGATCTCGCATGGTTTTATTCCATTTGTCCCATAATGGGCCGCCATGATGCCGCATAACCTGCGTTGCATAGTAGTTGTAATACATATCACTTTTGCTAGGGGCCCATTTAGAAATCGTCTCGACTCCCCTAACTAAAGCGGGCTCATCTTTCTTCCAACCTAAGTACATACGGCAGAGCAAACCAACCGCGGTCGTCGCATGTCCGCCACCTGGGCTTGTATAGCCATAAGTTGCACCACTGTTTGCTTGAACACTATCCAAAAATTTGTAGCATCCGGCGATTGTGTTTTTAGGAACATTCAAATAGGCCATGTGCCCACTTTTCAGAGCCATCAACTGCCAACCAACAACAGAAGTATCACCTGCCTGGCGAGGTTTATAACGCCAACCACCACCAACAGGATCCTGAGCATAGGTAATAAAGTTAAGAGACATCTGTGCAGGTGCCATCAATTGGCGATCTTTCGTCATAGCAAATGCTTCCGTTAATGTGATCGCACACAGACCGTGTGAATACATACGACCACCAGCATCTGTCAAGTCACCGGTTGCTCCATTCACTTTCATACTGCGGGTAAGATAATACAACCCAGCCTCTACCTGTTTTTTATACGCACCTTTCTTGTGGGTATTGCCAGCTCCCAGAAATGGTAGCAATGCCATCGCAGTAGCCCCATTGAAAGATGTTTTCAGAGTTCCAATATTTCCGCATGTACAATTTCGCCGACCGCCAGCAGTATGGTCAAAGCTCCAACCTCCATCCGGATTCTGATGATTTGCGATCCACTTCAATGCCATCGCTACCGCAGCTTCGCTTTCCTTGGTTCCACCATATTCACGAACCATAGCGGCTTTTGCTTCGGCACCACGACCAGTGAGGCCTGAACCAGTCACGGATTCGGTGGAGGATAAAAGATCTGTTTGAGGCGCAACTTGATTGGCGATATTCTCAAACTCTACGGCCGCAACAGGTGCTTCGACATCATCTGCGATATCTACTTCTTCGACTTCCGCTACATCTTCAATCGGATTAACTTCAGTTTCTACTTCCAGTGTTTCGGTCGGAGTAATTTCAACGGGCTCATCAATTGGCTCGCTCAAATCATCGACGATCTCTTCGATCAGATCATTTTTTGTCATCACGGAAGTCAGCGAAGGCATTTCTTCTTCCGGCGTCACTAAAACCATTAGGCCGAGAATAACAAGGATAACGGTGTGGACTGCCAGACTAAACATCCAACTGGGGACAGCTTGGAACCATAGGAACCTACTACCATGAGCTGACTCCATATCTGCCGCAGGATCCTCGGCGGGATTAGCCGATGTGCTCGATGGTGCTGCAGGAGCCGCGGTTGCGACTGGGGCTGCAGGAGCTGCGGTTGCGACTGGGGCTGCTGGGACTGGCGGTGGCACTGAAGCCATGCTCTCTTGATTAGGGTCTTGATTGGGGTCATTCATATCTGACATTATCTCTGTCCTTGCGGAGTTAAGACTAATTCGCTCAACTCACGTCTTGTCATTCCAACGCAGCACGCGGAAGTATACGTATTTCTCTCCCTTTAAAACTATCGGAATATTGAGAAAAATCAAGCATTACATTTTCATTCCAACTCTATCTAGAACCCTATAAAAACAGGTTTTTCCTGTTTCGAGGGGCAGAATCCAAAACTCTCGTCCCAAGACTCACCTAAGGGCCCTAATAAAAGGGCAGGACAGTTTTGGCTGGAAAC
>CEUQ01053576.1_pt1 | contig 37622 bp, 28 predicted proteins | sample 361491 | NCBI WGS metagenome assembly CEUQ01 (sample SAMEA2622796, study PRJEB7988) | marine metagenome | biome: marine biome (ENVO:00000447); feature: marine epipelagic mixed layer (ENVO:xxxxxxxxx); material: "saline water (ENVO:00002010), including plankton (ENVO:xxxxxxxx)" | depth 120 m | reverse complement strand
AGCAGGTGCGCTAACCGGACTACGCTACACCTCGAATCTTATTCTCGGGCCTGTAAATTAATCTAATAATGAGCTTTAAAGCAAATTAAATCTTACTAATTTCATTGTTTTTTATATAATCGTTATACTTTAAATTGTAACCATGAAAGTATTAAATAGATATATACTCAAAGAGTTTATTAGATCATTTATAATATCCATATTTATTGTTTATGCAATCTTGTTAATTCAATTGATGATTAAATTGCTTGATAAATTTTTAGGTAAAGGATTTGATTTTGGATTCTTGTTAAAAATTCTATTTTATAATACAGCCTGGATTATTGCGATGGCAATACCCATGGCTATTTTAGTAGCTTCAATATTAACATATGGAAAATTATCATCCGATAATGAAATAGTAGGATTCAAAGCTTCTGGGATTAAAACATTTGATATCATAAAACCTTCTTTCTTTAGTGCCACCATAATCGCAATAATAACAATCTATTTCAGCTGCAATGTTCTTCCACAAATGAACCACAAAGCTAGAAAATTAAACTATGAACTATCAAGAAAACGGCCTGATATAGAATTTGAAGAAAATATTTATTCAGATTTAATACCTAATCATATAGTAAAATTCAAAGAAAGAGATAAAAATAATAAAGCAAAATTTTATGATGTCTTAATTCATCAAATTTATAATAATCGATTAAAAAGAACTGTGATTGCTGATTCTGTAATAATAAATAGTAATAATCAAGATATGATGTTTAATCTATTTGATGGTGATATCCATGAAAGGATTTCAATAAATGAAGAATATAGGCAAATAAAATTCAAAAATTATAAACTAAAAATTCCTATTGATAAAAATGATAATAGAAAAACAAAATATATTAGAGGAGATAGAGAATTGACATTGAATATGTTAAACTATAATAATGACTCTCTAACTAATAAAATTTCATATTTAAAAAATAAAATTAATAAACGATTATATTTATTTAATATTGATACCTTGAATGTAGATTATGCTAATTTAATAGAATTTATAGATTCTAAAAATAACGACTCATTAATGAAAATAAATGATAATGATTTGAAAAAAATCTATTCAGTAAAATCTAAAGCAAATAAAACTATTATATCTGGTTATCTAAAGAACATTGATAGAAGTATTAATAAAATTAATAAAAATACAGTCGAAATACATAAAAAGTTTGCTATTCCTATTGCCAGTATTATTTTTTTATTAATTGGGGCTCCTTTAGGAATAAAACTGAGAAGAGGTAATATGGCTATTAGTATGTCAATTAGCTTAATGTTTTTTATTTTATATTATATCTTAATAGTTGGTGGAGAACAATTAGCTGATAAAAACTTATCAAATCCTATTTTATCAATGTGGTTACCAAATATAATTGTATTTTTATTTGGTCTTCTATTTATAAAAATAAAAAAATAATGACTAATGTATACTTTAATTAAAAATAAACAAAACTGTTTGGCACACACAAGTAATGAAATTGAATTCATAGTACAAAATTATATAAAAAATGAAATTCCAGATTATCAAATGTCAGCTTGGCTAATGGCCATATACTTAAATGGAATGAATGATCAAGAAACTATGTACTATACTAAAAGCTTAACAAATTCTGGTGAAAAAATAATATTTAAAAATCTAAATGGGCCAATCATAGATAAGCATTCTACTGGTGGAGTTGGTGATAAAATATCTCTTATACTTGGACCAATATTAGCTGCTTGTAATTGTTATATTCCAATGATTGTCGGAAGAGGATTAGGACATACTGGAGGAACTCTTGATAAATTAGAATCTATAAAGGGATATAATGGTTTTTTAAATATAACCAATTTTAAAAAAAATGTACAAGATATAGGAATTTCAATAATAGGCCAAACAAATGAAATATGCCCAGCTGATAAAAAAATATATGCACTTAGAGATTTAACTGGAACAATTGAATCAATTCCACTTATATGTGGAAGTATTTTAAGTAAAAAAATAGCAGAAGGAATAGATTACCTAGTGTTAGATATTAAAATTGGAAATGGAGCTTTTATAAAAAATAAAAAAGAAGCTATTATTTTAGGGAAATATTTAAAAAATGTTGGAGAAAAATTTCAAATAAAAGTTAAATATCTAATTACTGATATGAATCAACCCCTTGGAAACTATTCTGGATTACTATGTGAAGTAGTAGAATCCATTAAAACTTTAAAAGGAGATGGTCCGTCTGATATATTAGAAATTGTTTATTATTTAGGTGAACACTGCTTAAAAATAGCTGGAATAAATAATGGAAAAGATAAAATAAGTAATGTAATTAATGATGGGACAGCATATGAAAAATTTGAACAAATGATTATAAGGCATGGAGTGAAAAATATAAATATCAAACATAATCCTCTAGAATCTAAAATTATTAAATCAAAAGAGGAAGGATATCTGAATTTTTTTAATACAAAAGGATTAGGTTTATCAATTATTGAATTAGGTGGAGGAAGAAAAAAAATTGAAGATTCTATTGACCCTCATGCTGGTTTTAAACTTATTAAAAAACATGGAGATTATGTAAAAAAAAATGACCCCATTGCAGAAATTTTTTGTTCAAACTTAAATAAATTAAAATTGGGAACAGAAACTTTTAAAAAATCAATAAAAATTGTAAAAAATCTGCCAAAAAAATATAAATTAATATATTAAATATGTACTCAAAACTAATTATATCAGCAACCGGTCCAGATAGAAAAGGAATTGTATCAGAAATTTCTTCCATTGTCAATAATCATAATGGTAATATTGAAACTAGTAAAATGGTTAGATTGGAAAGAGAATTTTCTGTTTTAATTTTAGTTAACATAAAAATAAATCAAATTAAACAATTAGAAAAGTCTTTAAATATGATTGAAAATTTAACTATTCAAATTATTGAGACTAAATCTAATGAAAATAAAGAATATAAACATAAATTTCATCTATACATAAATGGTGCTGATAATGAAGGTATTGTTTATAAATTTTCTAATTTTTTATCAAAAATAAATATTAATATTGAAGAAGTTAATACAAAAATAAAAAATGCCCCTATGTCTGCTACTCCATTATTTATGATGGATTTAATTATTGACTCAGAAGAAGATATAAATCAAAAAAATATAAAAAAAGAATTAGAAATAATTGCAGATAAATTAGGTGTTGGGGTAGAAATTAAAAAATTCTAATGCCTCTATTGACATTCTAATGGTTCAAAATCATTTAAAAATAATTCACTAGAACTTCGCCTGCAAAATTTATTTGCTTTACATATTTCTTCAGAGCTGTCTTGACAAATTTTTATTTTTGAAACTCCTTCTGGAATATAATCCCATGAATCATTTAAAGGATCTAATTCATATTGATTCCCTGATAAATAATAATCACCGAGGGCATATATTTTTTTCATAGTTTTAGCAAAAATTGGTAAAGCTGTAGATGAACCATATGATTTCTTACCTAATCTAATTCTTTTATCATCCATACCAATCCATACCCCCATTGAAATATCAGGTGTAAACCCTACAAACCATGCATCAGTTTGTTTGTTTGTAGTTCCAGTTTTACCTGCACAAGGTACTGTAATTTTGGAAGAATTTATTTCTTTTTGATTATAAATACTAAATTTTCCATTTTTATCAAAATCTATATAATCAAATCCAAAATCATGTTTAGTTCTTAAAGTATGACCTGTCCCCCGTCCAAAAATATAATCACCATCACTATACTTGCCATTTTCATCTTGATCATAAAATTTAAATTTATACTCATCAACTATATCTCTCATCATATCTAATAATATATATGCAGATGCCTCTGATTCGACAACCTCTGGCTGTGGTAAAAAACTTTTAATTAACTTTCCATCTTTATCCATTATTTTATTAATAATCATAGGCGTTAAATATGTCCCAAAATTTGCAATAGCTGAATAAGCTGATGTAATTTCAATTGGTTTAACTTCAGAAGAACCTAATGTTATTGATGGAACAGAATTAATAGGAGTTGTTAAATTAAATCTATATGCAGCCTTCTGTATTTCAGTAGGAGTAATTTCTAAATCATGCATAATTCTAACAGAAATTAAATTGACCGATCCATATAAACCTTGTCTTAAAGTATATACCCCACCTACTTCATTATTCCAATTTTCAGGCACCCAATAAGTTGACTTATCTTTAATCCTTACATTTTGATTAATTAACTTTGTAGAAGGAGAATATCCAGAATTGATTGCAGATAGATACACAAAAGGTTTAAAAGTTGAACCAGGTTGTCTTGTTGCTAATATAGCACGATTAAAATAATCATAATATTCTTCTTCTTGTCTTCCACCTAACATGCCTAATACAGATCCTGTTTTAACATCAAATATTACAGCAGCTCCTTGAACAAGTAATTTACTTCTTAAATCATCGGGTATAATTTGATTTTGATTTAATATATTTTTAATATTAGAAAAACATTGTTGTCTTAAACTATCTGTCATAAAATTACGTTCTTTTTTAAGAGTTGATAATTTATTTAATGTGCCATCAATAAATTCAATATTTGATTCATTATCTGATAAACTTGACAATGCATATATTTGTCTATTTAAATCTATATATACGGAATCATTAAAAATATTAATTTTATCAGACTCTAAACATGAACATATATTTTTTAATCTATCATTATATGCATCTTCTTTTTCTAAAATAGTATTATTAAAATTTTTCTGTAATCCAATTTTACTATCTAACATAACTTCATTAAATGATTCTTCTAATATATTTTGAATTCGACTATCAATAGTAGTATGTATAATTAAGCCACCATTTTTATAATTTGTATTATTTATTTTTTTTAATTCTTTTTCAACATACTGTACATAATAAGGTGTGAATTTTCTTTTGTCTAAAAAAGATGTATCTGGTAATGGTTTAATATGTAAACTATCAAATTGATTCTGACTTATAAAGCTTTGATTAAGCATATTCTTAAGAGCTAATTTTCGATATTTAGTTGCATTTATAGGGTGCCTAAAAGGTATTCTATCATTTGGAGCAGGTAATAATGCAATTAGAAGACTACTTTCATGTATATCTAATTCATTTACATTCTTACCAAATATCATTTTTGATGCTTTCTGAATTCCCCACATTGGCCTAGATTTAATATTTCCAAAATATACAGAGTTAAGATACATTTCTAAAATTTCATCTTTTGTATAAACCTGCTCTATTTTAATAGCTAATATAATTTCTTTTATTTTTCTTGTAATTGTTTTTTCATGACCAATATCTTGAATTTTGGTATCATATAAATTCCTTGCTAATTGCATTGTAATTGTACTACCTCCTTGGCCTCTTGAATTAGTTAATATATTAGCTAATAAAGATCTGATAATTGAACGAATATGAATACCATAATGGTTATAAAAATTTCGATCTTCATTAGCAATCAATGCATTAATTAAATGTTGAGGAATATATTCTATATCAACCACTTCTCTATTGGAATCAAAATCATAAAATTCATATAAAACCTTATTATCAGATGATATAATTTTAGATAATTGTTTTGGCTTATATGTTTTTAATAAATCAACAGATGGAAGACCATAAAAAATACTATTAGAATGAATTTTATTTGAATCAATTGTATAACTGACTTGAAAAAATTTAAGTAAAAGAATTATAAATACAACTATAAAGAAAAGACAAGAATAAAGGAAAATTTTTATAAAATGTTTATTATTTTTTAGTTTTATCATTAGGACTAGTCATGCTATAAGGGTCTAAAACTTTTTGTAGTTCATTTGCATTTAAAACTTTTTCCTCTAAACAAATTTCGCGAACTGTTTTATCTGTTTCATAAGCTTTTTTTGCAATTTGAGCTGCCTTATCATAGCCTATAATTGGAGCAAGTGTTGTACACATAGCTAAACTATCTTCAATATATCCTACACATTTTTTTTCATTAGCTTTTAAATCATCAAGTAGCTTTAATCTAAACATTTTTATACCATTAGATAAAATATTAATTGATTCTAAGATATTATAACCAATCAATGGTAACATTAAGTTTAATTCAAATACTCCACCTAAACCACCTAATGTAATAGCACTATCATAACCAATTACTTGAGATGTAATTTGGATTAAAGACTCACATATTACTGGATTTACTTTTCCTGGCATAATTGATGATCCAGGTTGAACTGCCGGCAAAATTAATTCTCCTAATCCTGATCTAGGACCTGAGCCTAACCACCTAATATCATTTGCTATTTTATATAGAGATACGGATAAAGTTTTTAAAGAACCTGATAAATGTACTATACTATCTTGAGTAGCCTGTGCCTCAAAATGATTATCAGCTTCTTTGAAATTAAGATTAGTAATATTTGATATTTCTTGAGCAATTAATTTTCCAAAATCTTTGTGAGTATTAATACCAGTTCCAACTGCTGTTCCACCTTGAGCTAATTGATATAAAAAAGGTAAATTACTATTTATTCTTGCAATAGATTGATCAACCATTTTAGAGTATCCTGAAAATTCTTGTCCTAATGTAATCGGTGTAGCATCTTGTAAATGTGTTCTTCCAATTTTAATAATATCTTTAAACTCTGTAGATTTTTTATCCAAAGATTTTTTTAATTTGTTAAGTTCTGGAATTAATCTTTTGGAAAGTTCCATACTAGCAGCAATATGAATGGATGTTGGAATAACATCATTACTTGATTGGCCAAAATTAACATGATCATTTGGATGAACTAATGATTTATCTCCTTTATTGCCTTTTAAAATTTCACAAGCACGATTAGCTATTACCTCATTTGCATTCATATTAGAAGAAGTTCCAGAACCTGTTTGGTATATATCAACTATAAATTGATTGTCAAATTTGCCTTGAATAACTTCATCTGCTGAACGTACAATAGCATCTTTGACTTTTTGATCTAAAAAATTTAATTTATGATTTACAATGGCGGCTGATCTTTTAATCATCGCAATAGATGCAATCATAGGTCTTGGAATCTTTGTAGAACTTATCTGGAAATTATCAAATGCACGCTGAGTTTGAGCTCCATAATAACTTTCATCTGAAAGCTTTACCTCTCCCATTGTATCTTTTTCGATTCTCATATAATATTCTCCTAAATGAGAAAATTGAAATTAACTAATTTCCCAAGTATTGCTCGTATATATTAAATCTTTTAATTTTCCAGAACCTTTAGATTTAATTTGATTTTCAATTTGATTAGTAACAAGTTCATCATATGTAGGTTTAGATTCTTGATATATTACTCCATATGGTGTAGGTAAATTTTCATCATAAGTCATTTCACATAATAACATAGCTAAATTTTTATCATACTGATTATGGACTAATAAATCATTTTCAGACACTTTATCTAAAGTAACAACCTTAAGTTTAAACCCATCTAGCATTAAGCCTTTCGGTTCATTTTTATGTCCAAAAACCATTGGTTCATCATGATTTAAATAAATCACATTATCTAATTTTGTATCTCTATCAGTTAAAACAGAAAAAGCTCCATCATTGAATATATTACAATTTTGATAAACTTCAACAAATGAAGAACCTTTATGTTCATGTGCTTGTTTATAAACTATACCTTGATGTTTTATATCTTTATCAATAGAACGAGCAATAAAAGTCGCTCCTGCACCTAATGCAAGACTAACTGGATTAAATGGATAATCTAATGAACCAACTGGAGTAGATTTAGTTAATTTTCCTGTTTCAGAAGTTGGAGAATACTGACCTTTTGTTAATCCATATATTCTATTATTAAACATTAATATATTAATATCAACATTTCTCCTTAAAACATGAATAAAATGATTACCTCCAATACTCATTGCATCACCATCTCCTGTAATAAGCCAAACTGACAGATTAGGGTTTGCTAATTTAGCTCCAGTAGCAACAGCTGGTGCTCTTCCATGAATGGAGTGAAAGCCATAAGTACTCATGTAATAAGGAAATCTACTAGAGCAGCCAATTCCTGAAACAACTAAAAAATCTTCTTTTGCTACACCTAAATCAGGAAAAGTTTTTTGTACTGAATTTAAAATAGAATAATCTCCACAACCTGGACACCACTTAATATCTTGATCAGAAACAAAATCCTTTTTGGTTAATTTATCTTTTAATTCAGACATAATTAATTTTCCTCTATAATTTGTTCAATTTTTTCATAAATATCACTAGTTGTAAAAGGTTTTCCAGAAACCCTATTAAAATCTATAGTCTCAATAAGATATTTACTACGAATAATTGTTGATAGCTGACCTAAATTTATTTCAGGTATTAAAATTTTATTAAATTTTAATAAAATTTCTGATAAGTTTTTTGGAAATGGATTTATGTATTTTAAATTTATATGAGCAACAGATATTTTATTTCTATTTGCTTTCTCAACAGCAGCTCTACATGCTCCATAAGTCCCACCCCAACTTAAAACTAACAGCTCCCCTTTAGAATTACCATAAACCTCAATTTCAGGAATAAAATTTGCAATAACATCTATCTTTTGTTGTCTTAATTTGACCATATAATCATGATTGTCTGCATCATAGCTTACATTTCCTGATACAGCAGCTTTTTCTAAGCCGCCAATTCTATGCTCTAATTTAGGGGTGCCTGGTAATGCCCAATCTCTTGCTAAAGTTTTTTCATCTCTCTTATATGGTAAAAACTTTTCATCATCCGTTTTCTTTATAACTTTAGTTTTAATTTTAGGCAATTTATCTAAATCTGGTAGTCTCCATGGCTCAGATCCATTTGCAATATATCCATCTGATAGCAAAACTACTGGAACCATAAACTCAAGAGCTAATCTACATGCTTCATATGCAGTCTCAAAACAATCAGATGCAGATTGTGTAGCAACAACTACAGCTGGACATTCACCATTTCTTCCATACATTGCTTGATTTAAGTCTGACTGTTCTGTTTTAGTTGGCAATCCTGTTGAAGGACCACCTCTTTGAATATTAATAATCACTATAGGTAATTCAGTAATAATTCCAAGCCCCATTGCTTCACCCTTTAAAGCAATACCAGGCCCACTACTAGCAGTAATAGCTAAATCTCCAGTAAATGCTGCACCTAATGCACTGCAAATTCCAGCAATTTCATCTTCAGCTTGAAATGTTTTAATTCCAAAATGTTTATATTTAGATAAAATATGAAGGATATCACTTGCTGGAGTAATTGGATAGCCTCCAAAAAATAAATCTAAATTTGCCTTATTTGCTGCAGCGATAAGTCCCAATGTTAAACATTCATTACCCATTATATTACGATAGGTACCCTTATTTAACTTTGCCTCTGAAACTCTATAAGTAGTTCGAATAGCTTCAATAGTGTCACCATAATTATAACCTGCTTTTAATGCAATAGTATTAGCCTCTATAATGGCAGGTTTATTTTTAAATTTCTTAGCTAAAAAATTAATAGTAGAATCTATATTTCTTTCATAAATCCAATATAGTAAACCTAGAGCAAACATATTTGTACTTCTAGATTTCATTTTAGATGGCAAATCAACATTTTCTAGAGCTGTATTTACTAATTCATTCATATTAACTTTGATTAATTTATATGCATCTAAAGTTCCATCTTCTAAAGGATCAGTTTCATAACTAGCTAAATTAAAATTTTTATTTGTATAATTTGCGGTATTGGCTATTATCATTCCATTTGGTTTTAAATCATCTATATTTACTCTCAATGCAGCTGGATTCATAGCAACCAATACATCTAATTTATCACCAGGAGTATGTATATCTTGATTACTAAATTGTAATTGAAAAGAGCTTACTCCAGCTAGAGTCCCTTGTGGAGCTCTAATTTCAGCTGGAAAATCCGGTAGTGTTGCAATATCATTACCAAATAATGCTGAATTTGTTGTGAATTGATTACCTGTTAACTGCATACCATCGCCAGAATCACCAGCAAACCTGATAGTAATTAAATCAACCTCTTTAGAATTTTTCTCTCTTTTTGCCATTATAATTGTATTTATTAAATAGGTACTATAATTTACCTATATTATCTTAAATAAGACAAAAATTATTTTATATATTTAAGTATTATTTTTTCTTTATTTATTTATAATATGACTATGACTGATATAAAATTAACATCATATAGTTCAGGAGCTGGCTGAGCTTGTAAAATAAATCCTAAAGATCTCGGTGAGATTTTAGAAAAACTTAGTAAAACTGAACTGATTTTAAAAGATAATATAAAGGGTTATCAAACATCTGACGATTGCTCTGTTTATCCTATAGACAACGATAATTTTTTAATACAAAGTGTTGATTTTTTTACTCCAATAGTAGATAATCCTTATGATTTTGGAAGAATTGCTGCAGCAAATTCTTTTTCAGATATATATGCCATGGGTGGTAAACCAATTTTTGCTTTAAACATTACATGTTTTCCAACTGATGATTTGCCTTTAAATATCCTTCATGAAATACTTAAAGGAGGCCAAGATGTAGCAAATGATGCTGGAGCACCAATACTAGGTGGTCATAGCATAAAAGATAAAGAACCAAAATATGGAATGGTAGTAACAGGCCTTGTAAAAAAAGAGAACTTAGTAAGAAATGATAATGCACAAATTGGAGATGTTTTAATTTTAACTAAGCCTATTGGTACTGGGATAATTGCAACAGCAATAAAAAGAGGAAATGCAAAAAATAGTGATATTCAAAATATTATTAATATTATGACTCATTCAAATGAAAAGGCTGCCAATGCAATGAATAAAATTGGTGTAAATGCTTGCACAGATATAACTGGGTATGGGTTGATTGGTCACTTGAAGGAAATGTGTGAATCTAGTAAAGTAAATGCTGTAATAAATGCTGAAGATATCCCATTAATTGATGGTGCAAGTAAATATGCTTTGAATGAAAAAAATGTTCCTGGAGGAACAAGAAAAAATTATGATTGTTTTAATTCAGTTGTTCAATATCAAACCAATACACAAAAACTAAACGAACTACAATTATATGATGCCCAAACATCTGGTGGTTTATTAATATCTGTAGCAAAAGAAAATGCTGATAAATTATTAAAAGAATTAAAAAAGCAAGAATGCCTTGCATATGATGTTATAGGTGGAATTACTAATAAAGATTTATCGCATTTAATTCAAATTAAATAATGAATAATATAATATATCTGGACAATCAAGCTACAACCCCTATTGATCCACAAGTATTAGAATCAATGAACCTATATTTAACAGAATCATTTGGAAATGCTGCAAGCATCAATCATGTTTTAGGTTGGCAAGCAGATGAAGCTGTTGAAATTGCAAGAGAACAAATTGCAGAAATAATTGGATCAGAATCTAATGAAATTGTTTTTACAAGTGGAGCAACTGAATCTATCAACCTTGCATTAAAAGGTCTAATTGGAAATCATCTAAATAGTGATGATCATATTATCTCTACAAATATAGAGCATAGAGCAGTAATTGATGTATTAAATTTTATTAATAAAAAAAATATAGAAGTGTCTTTTGTTCCCGTAAATCAAGATGGGATTATTCAAGTTGATAAATTAGAAAAAAAAATTAAAAAAAATACAAAAGTATGCAGTATCATACATGCAAATAATGAAATTGGGACGATACAGCCTATTGAAGAAATAGGTAAATTATGTAAAAAATATAATATAATCTTTCATGTAGATGCTGCCCAAACTTTAGGTAAAAGAAAAATAGATGTAAACCATATGAATATTGATTTATTATCAATTTCAGGTCACAAAATCTATGCACCAAAAGGGATTGGTGCATTATTTATTAAAAGACAAAATCCAAGAATTGAATTAAAACCAATATTGCATGGAGGTGGGCATGAAAATGGATATAGATCAGGCACATTGCCAGTACATAATATTGTGGGATTTGGCACAGCATGTAAAATTGCAATCAAAAATCAAGACTCAGATAATAAAAAAATAAATGAAATGAAAAAATTACTTATTGATGGTTTATATAAACTATTTCCAGATTTGATTATAAACGGAGATACTAATAATAGATTAGAGGGTAATCTTAATATTACATTCCCTAAATATAGTGCTGAAAAAATAATGATGAAACTACATGAAATAGCTTGCTCAACAGGCTCTGCATGTTCATCTTCTACCCCAAAACCTTCACATGTTTTACTTGCACTTAATTTAAAAAAGGAACAAATAAATAATACACTTAGATTTGGAATTGGAAAATTCAATACTATCGAAGAAATAAAAAATGTTATTAAACTATTTGATAAAAAGTTGAGAGGTAGTTAAAATGAATATAAATAAAGAAGATGTAGTATCAATTTTAAAAGAATGTTATGATCCTGAAATTCCAATAGATTTATGGAATCTAGGATTGATTTATGATATAAAAATTGAAAATGGTGATATTAATATAACCATGTCTCTTACAACACCTGGGTGCACAATGGGACAATATATGGCTGATGATATAAAAACAAAATTATTGAATCTTGAAAATGTGAAGACTGTAGATGTTCAGGTTGTATTTGATCCTCCATGGCAACCTGAAATGATGACTGATGAAGGTAGGCAAAAATTAGGTTTTTCTCCATCAGAAAATAAAAAAGAGGAACAAAAAAAAGAGTGGGAATAAAATGAAAACTATTGTTTTGGATGATTTTTTATCAGAAGGTATTTTGATTGAAAAAAAATTTAGAAAGAAAATTGATAAGATAAATTGGGAAAAATATGAAAATACTAATGTCCTTATTAAAGGATGTAGTCAAGCCACTATACCAACTTGGGCCTATCTTATAATTACAGCAAAATTAGTTGAGCATGCAAAAAATATATATTATGGTGATATTAAAAGTGCTGTAAAAATTCATAAAAAATAAACCACCATTATTAAAAAAAATAATTAATAGACTAGCTAGTCGGTTTTTCTTGCAAATGAAAATAATTTATATTTAAATTAGACTGATTAGTCGGTTTTGTAAAATTTAGGAAAGAGAAGTTATGAAAATTTGTGTTTTAGTTAAACAGGTGCCAGATAAAAATGATGAAATTAAATTAAACTCAGATAAACTCTCAGTTGATAAAAATAATTTTAATTTTGTAACCAATGAAAGTGATAATTATGCTATAGAAGAAGCTTTGCTAATTAAAGAAAAGCTACAAGGTGAAGTTGTGATATGTAGCTTTGGTAATGAATCTTCAATACAAGTTATAAAAGATGCTCTATCAAAAGGAGCAGATAGAGGCATTCTCATTGAAAATGATACTCAAGATGAATATAATATTTTAAATCTATCAAAAATATTTAATAATGCTTTAAAGGCAGAAGGCTTTGATTTGATTTTATCAGGTCTTCAATCAGATGATATAGGAAACGGACAGCTTGGAGTTTTATTAGCTGAACATCTTAATATGAGCCATGGATCTTTAGTTATGGAAACAAATATATCTGATAATTCTAAGATAAAAATCAAGCGTGAACTTGAAAATGGATGGTTCCAATGGTCAGAATTAGATTTACCTGCTTCTTTAACAATACAATCAGGAATTAATAAACCAAGATATGCATCATTAAGAGGAATCATGATGATGAAAAAGAAACCTATAAATACTATTAAATTATCCGAAATAAATGCAGGTGCTAATAAAATAGATAATTTAAAATCTATGTATGTACCTCAAAAAACAAAAGAAACTGTAAAAATTGATGGGGCTGCTGATGAGGTGGCAGAAAAATTATATAATATTTTAAAAAATGAATTGGGATTAATATGAAAATTTTAGTTTTTATACAAGTTGATGATAACAAAATAAATAAAATGTCACTAGAAGCACTGGCATGTGCTCAAAATTTAAGCTCTGATGTGTCTGCTATTACATTTAATGAACAGGCAGCAAATGAATTGTCAAAATATAATTTGACTCAAATTATATTTGCCAAAAATGATAAACTACAAAGCTATCACCCTCTAAATTATGCTAAAGCATTAGAAAAAATAATTGATGATAACTGTAATGCAATTTTATTTGCTCATACATATGAAACCAGAGATTGGGTTCCAAGGCTAAGTGCAAGATTAGACTTTCCTTTTATATCAGATTGTGTTGCAATAAAAAATCAAAATGATTCATTAATTATAACTAGACAAACCTATCAAGGAAAGCTAAATAATGATTTTGAATCAAATACAAATGTATTTTGTTCAGTTCAATCTGGCTGCTTTAAATCAGATTCTATTGAAAATGGAACTACAGAAATAAAAACAATAGAATTAGAACTTGGGGATATACCTAATACAATAAGAGCTGAAGAAAAATTTAAAGAACAAAAAGGTGGGGTAGATTTAACTGCAGCAGACTTAATTGTATCAGTGGGTAGAGGAATTGCAAAAGAAGAAAATCTTCCTTTAGCAGAAGAATTAAAAGATTTATTAAATGCGGAGCTTGGATCATCTAGACCAATAGTTGATTATGGGTGGTTACCTCATGATTGTCAAATTGGATCTTCAGGCCAAGTCGTTAGTCCAAAACTATATTTTTCACTAGGTGTGTCAGGTGCAATTCAACATCAAGTTGGTATGAAAGGGTCTGATAAAATCATGGCAATAAATAAAGATGAAAATGCTCCAATATTTGAAATCGCTGATTATTCAGTAGTGGGAGATTTATTGGAAATTGTTCCAAAATTAATTAATAAAATTAAGGAAAGTTAATTCCCTTCTTTTATTGTATTAATATTATTAATTTCATTCTGTTTTGAGAGAAATGAATTTTAGAGAGAACTAATAATGGTTGATGGGCATCAATACGAATATACTCCTCCACATGAAGTATCAATTATCTTTTATATTCTTGCATTATTAGCATTACTGTATCTTATATATAATCTGAGGCGTCTTTTTACAATCCAGATTGGAAAAGATGAATTACATAAGCCTAAATTTTTATCTCAAATATATACTGCTCTAACTTTTGGAATAGGTCAAAAAAAGATTTATTCAAAACGATTCACATATGCTTCAATTATGCATTTTTTAATAGGTTGGGGTTTTATGGAATTAGTATTTGCAACAACAGTAGATTTTTTTGCTGCAAGAAAATGGTTTTTAAGCTACCTTCCAGAATTTGACACTCCGTGGTTTGCATGTTTAAATGATACAGGTGGTTTGATGCTAACCGTGGGATTAATTATGGCATTATATAGAAGGCATATAAATAAACCAGATCCTCTACCTCATACGACAACTACAGGTCGTGGAAATCTATTTGGTGATAGCGGAATTTTATGGTTTCTTTTATTATTATGTGTGGGTGGGTTTTTAGCTGAAGCAGCTCGGTTATCTATGGATAAACCAATAACTGCTCATTTTTCTTATGTGGGTTATACAATATCTCATTTACTGCCTGATTCAGCATGGTTAGTTCTTGAAAGAAAAATATGGTGGTTCCATGCTATAACATCATTATTATTTTTATCAGTACTTCCAATGACAAAAATGTTTCATGTAATTGCATCTGTTACAAATATTTTTTATACCAATCTAATAAAACGAGGTCAAATTAGACCTATGCATGTATCTAGTATATTAGAAGATCCTGATGCTGATATTGAAAATATTTCTTTAGGTGCAAATAAAATAAGTGATTTTTCATGGAAACAACTGTTAGATTCTGTCGCTTGTACTGAATGTGCAAGATGTACAACAGTATGCCCTGCATCCAGAACAGATAAACCTCTATCTCCCATGAAAATTATTACAGACATTAGACATAAACTATATGCAGACACACTTAATCTAAATAATTATGATGGAGCTCTTGTAGGGGGTCTTATTTCTGAAACTGAATTGTGGTCATGCACAACCTGCGGTGCTTGCATGGAAGAATGTCCTGTTTTAATCGAACATGTCCCAACAATTACTGATATGAGAAGACATTTAGTTTTATCAGAAGGTAAACCTCCAGAACAAGCAAGTGAGAGTCTTGAAAAAACACTTCAAAATGGTAACCCTTGGGGAATGCCTCAACATGAACGAGCTAAATGGGCAGATGACTTTGAGTTAAATTTACCTACTTTAGCTGATAAAAAAGAGGTGGATGTTTTATACTGGGTTGGATGTGCGGGATCATATGACCCTAGAAATCAAGGTATAGCAAGAGATTTAGTTACAATTCTTAAAAATGCTAATATTGATTTTGCTATATTAGGTAAAGAAGAAACATGTACAGGAGATTCTGCTAGAAGATTGGGTGAAGAATATTTATTTGAAACTTTAGCTAATCAAAATATAGAAACTCTGAATAAATATAAATTTAATACAGTTATTACAGCCTGCCCTCACTGTTTTCAGGTTATTTCAAAAGAATATAAAGATTTTGGTGGCAATTATAATGTTGTTCATCATTCAGAATATATTCAAAAATTAATTGATGATAAAAAAATTACAGTATCCCCAAATATTGATGGAACCATAACATATCATGATGCTTGCTATTTAGGTAGATATAATGATATCTATGAAGCTCCTAGGACAATTATTGAATCTCTACTAAAAGAAAATGGAGAAATTGTAGAAATGAAAGATAATAAATCAGGAAGCTTGTGCTGCGGTGCAGGAGGTGGAAATATGTGGCATGAAATTGCTGAGGGAGATAGAATAAATATCAAACGTTTTGAACAAGCAATAGAAACTGAAGCAGATACAGTTGCAACGGCATGCTCATTTTGTGCTATTATGATGGAAGATGCTAAAAATGTTACTGGAAATGAAAGCAAGATGAAAACTTTAGATGTAGCAGAGTTGGTCGCAAAATCTTTAGGCTAAATTATGGAATTTATTATATCATATTTTTCTGAATTCTCAGATACAAAAAAAATATTCACTATACTAATGATGGGCACTATAGGGTTCATTATTTTAATATTAGCTATCAAACGATGGCTAATTAACAGGTGATACACATCACAACTATGAGATAAAAAGATTATTATTTTTTTATTGATAAAAAACAAAAAAATTTTTAATTTGCAAGACTAATTGATTAAAAACAGCAAAAATAGGCTTTTTGTACCTGTTTTTGTTGTAAATGAGAATAAAACTCATTTAATTTTAATGGTTAAATTTAACAATAATAAAACAATAATCTCTTAAGGAGGAACTTATAATGAAACGTTTTATGATTATTATGATGCTTGCTTGCTTTGGTTTGCTTTTAGCTCAAGATGCAGCTGGTACCTATAAACTAACAGGTACTTCTGTAAGGTATACGAGTCTAACAAGACAAGCTACTGTTGCAAGTGTATCGGATGCATATGGACTTGGTGTTAACACACCAGTTTCACTGATTCCGATTAATTCTCCATTTTTCCAACTTCTTAATGGTCCATTTAATGAAGATAACCTAGAACTAGGTGGTGCTTTTTTAAATGTAACATTTAATGAAGATGGTAGTGGAACAATAAATGAAGGTAGTTATTATCCTACTACAGAGTTAGATGAAGAAACATGCACAACTGCAGGTACAGTATTACCTATTACAGATGAGTTAGCATATACTTCAAATCTTACACCATCTAACTATGTTCAAACAGTAAATTATCTTGGCTTAGAATCATTAAGTCCATTTGCTGGTGGATTAATTGGATCAATATCGCTATCTCAAAGTGAAGAACTAGACTTTTTTACTGCGGGTCAAAGTGCTGGTGCTTTAGGTGCTTGCCTGGCAGGTTTTTATTTTGATGGCACTCCATGTGATGCAAGCTTCCCAGGTAATGATTGTGATATTTATGAAGCATGTGCTTCAGCTGGTTATGCTTCAAAAGGCCATGACATAGAAACTATTCCAGATAATGGTGTTCGTGATATGTATGTTGAATGGCATGCTATTGATGGTCCTCTATCACAAAGTGGTTATGGAGATGATATCTTAGATCCTTGTGAAGATGGTTTATGTGTTGCAAACGCATCTGAACCTCAATGTTTTGAGCTTGGTGATGATGGAAGTGTTATCCCATCTCCTGCTTGTAGTGCAGAAATGGAAGCCATGGACAGAATATTTGGAATTCCTTACTTTGGAACAACCGCTATGAATCCAGATTGTGGTTTTAATATGGATATTCTTGGTGATGCTGCAACTGTTGGTGGTGCTTTAGGTGGCGGTGTTGAGGCTGCTTGTGTAGATGGTGTATCTAGCGATGCAGATGAAAACGGATTCCCAGATGTTGTAGATGGATGTTTTTATTTGGCAAGTCAAGGATTGCCTGAAGATGAAGCTGCTAGTGCAGCATTTATGGCTGCTTGTATGGAATTAGGTTTTGATGAAGGTTCATGTGCTCAACTTCTTGTTGTGGCTCAAGCTTCTATAGTAGGTCAACTTGCATGTTATGATATAATAGAACATGATTTGTATCCACCTAGTGAGGATGGATCATGTGATATTGATATTGATGGTGATGGCGAAGGTGACAACCTTATTCCAGTTGAGCTAGAGTGGGACTGCTACGGATTAGCTGCTTTAACAGCTGAACCAGATGCATTATGTGAAGTTGCTTCTGGTGCTTGGGTTGATCAATGTGTACTTGGTGATAGTGCTGGAAGAGACTTTTACCTACTGGATGCTCAATTTGCACTATGGGGTGGATTCTTTACATGGAATGCACTTCAATACAGCCAAACAGGTGATCCGTCATTCTTAGTTTCAGATGGAACATTTGATTTTGACCCAGCTTGTTTAGGCGATGGCGACTTTAGTGATTGTGCCGGACGTCTAGCAATGGCTATGGATCCATTATGTGTACCTGAATTCCAGGTAAGAGAAGTACATATTGATTTTGATCAAATTGATGATTGTGCTGCAAATGGTGATGTAAATCTTGATGACGTTGTTAACATTCTTGATGTTGTTAATCTAGTTCAAGCTATTTTAGGTCTTGAAGAGTTAAATGATAATCAAGTATGTAATGCAGACATTAACCAAGATGAAGTAGTTAACATCTTAGATGTTGTTGCTATCGTTCAAGCTATCCTAGGTAACAGAGGAATTGATGCTACAGAAATGAAAGTTTTAAATAACAATAATACTGTGAGCATTGAATCTAATGGTTATATAGGAGCTGTTCAAATGACTCTAAGTCATGATGAAGATTTTTCAATCGAATTAACTGATAACGCTTTTATAGCTGAATACAATACTGAAGGTACAACAACTACTCTTATGATTGTTAATCCTGAAAGTGCTGAGCTATTTAGTGTAACTGGTGAGTTTGAAATTCTTGAAACTTTAGCTGCTAACAGTAATGATTATGTAGATGTAATCAATCCTGAAGCTATTTCACTAGGTTCTGCTTATCCAAACCCATTTAACCCAACAACAAGCTTTGAGCTTACAGTTGGAAATGCAGGTCATGTAACAATGAATGTATACAATGTTATGGGGCAGGTTGTAGAAACTCTAGTAAATAACACAATGGATGCTGGTAGCTATAATATCACATGGGATGCAGCAAATTTCTCAAGTGGTATGTATGTAGTTAAAGCTGAAACTACTAATGGCCTTGCTTCTCAGAAAGTAATGCTTGTAAAATAGTAGTTTAAGACTATAAAATTAGTCACTTTTAAAAAACCCTCATCTAAATTATTAGGTGAGGGTTTTTTATTTTTGGTTAAAATGTCTTAAATTTCGTTCTATTTTTTATATATGTATATGATAAACAAACTTATAATATTTATTATTGCTATCAATGTATATTTTTCTGTTACAATCACAGGCTCAGTATACGATGCACAAAATGGAACTTCTTTAATAGGGGCAAATGTTTATTTAGAAAACACTCCATACGGTAGTAGCTCAAATCTAGATGGTCAATATATTATCAATAATATTCCAAAAAATAATAGCTACACCATAATCGTTACATATCTTGGATATAAAAAATACACGGAAGAAATTGATTTATTTGTAGATGGAGAAGTTTTATCATTAGACATTATGCTTGAGCCTACAAAAATAAAAGTTAAAGCTGCAGAAATTATAGGAAGAGCACAAGCAATTAAGGATAAAATTACAAACTCTCCAGCATCTAAAGAATTAATTTCATCTGAAAGAATCGAAGTTGAATCTAGTACTAATTTAGGCTCTTATTTAAAAGGTTTAAAAGGGGTAGATTATACCGCATCAGGAATGGATAGTTACTCTATATCAGTTCGTGGATTTAATAGCAGTTTTAGTTCTAGACTATTAACATTAACAGATGGAAGAGTTGCAAATGTTCCAGCACTGAGAGTAGTATCATATAATACTATCCCACAATCCCAGGATGATATTGAAAAAATGGAAGTTATTTTAGGACCAGCAACAGCACTGTATGGAGCAAATGCTCACAGTGGTGTTGTTAATATTGTTTCGAAAGCTCCGTCAATTTCAGAGGGTCTGACTATGCATATAAGTGGAACCAATGATGAAAGAGAGCTTAGAAAAATAAATGGAAGATTTGCAAAAAAAATCAATGATAAACTTAGTTTTAAAATTTCAGGATCATACCTAAATGCTTATGAGTGGGAATACATATCAGAAGACGAATGGAAAAATCATCAATATGCATGGATGGGATCTCCAGATAGAACTGTAGATGGAAAAGATAATAACCCTTGGAATGCATGGTTTAATTTAGAAGAAGGACAAACAGTAGAATCAGTTGTAATCAGTAATGGATGGTATGTTGATGATTATTGGGAAGATTTAAATAATGATGGAATCTACCAAGAAAATGAATTTATAGGCAACACATCAGAAACCTCTTTATGGGACTCACAGATAAAATATGATTATGCATTAAATGGCCAGTATGACTATGGAGAATACTATGTTGATTCCAATGAAAATGGACAATATGATTATGGAGAGATTTATGAAGATTCATTTTTAAATAAATTTGTAATTATTGGAAATGGCGAAGCAAATCATGGTGATTTAGATGGAGATGGTGTTGCAGGTGAAGATTGGCTTAATGGTTATGATGATGATGGAGATGGACTAATTGATGAAGATTATTTTGAAGCTGATGGTATTGATAATGATGGAGATGGACTAATTGATGAAAATATAGATAATGAATTTGATTTAGCATATGATGGAATGGATAATAATGGAAATGGACAAATTGATGAAAGTTGGGAATATGATCATGATGGTGATGGCACGAGTAATTGGGGCTCTACTATGGATTCAGATTTAAAAATCATAATCTATGAAGGAAGAAAAAAATCTGAGATTAATGGAACATTAAATAAATGGCATTATCAAAGAGATGAAAATGGAAATTTCGTTTATGACTGTGATGGTGATGGTGTAGCAGATTCTGGTTGTCATGAGAATGATGAGGGAAGTGAATTAATACCAGCATCTGATAGTCATATAAGAGGTGATTACATATGGAAAGAAGATGAATTTACCATTTTATTTGATGTTTATACATTTGATTATGGAAATGATGGTATAGCTGGTGATTATTTTATTGATGAAGGTGGTAATGGAACTTATGAAGCTGGAGAGCCAACTTTGAATTTTGGAGGTCATTTAGATTATGGATTAGATGGGGTGAATTATACTTTCGATGAGGGTGAAGGTGATGGAATATGGCAGCCTGGTGATGCATGGGTAGATACTAATGATAATGGAATTGTAGATTCTACAGATGAATATAATCCAGACTATGAATTTAATCCAGATAATGATGTTTGGCCTCCACCAAATGGACAATGGGATGAAGGTGAAAATATTCCAGGTGACTATGGACAAGATGGACTACCAGGAACTGGGGATGCTGGAGAAGGAAATGGCCTTATCGCTATGGATTCAGGAGAATTAGATGGAAACTATGATACCGGAGATGGTTGTTATGGCTGTACAAGCGATGAAGCTGAATTACTTCAAAGATATCAGAAAATTTTAGATACAAATGGTGACACATATAATGATTATCCTGATTTTGAAATTGATAATAGAAAAGTTGAAGCAAGAATTGATATTATAGATTTAATGGACGGATTAGATGTTACATTTCAATCTGGATATTCTTGGTCAAAGTCACAAATTGTAACTGGCGTAGGAAGATATTTATTAGATGGATGGGAATATACATTTAATCAATTAAAATTAAGCTATAATAATTGGTTTTTTCAAACATATGTTAATAAAAGCTACTCTGGAAATACAAGAGGATACTTAAGGGGTGATAAGATTACTGATTTATCACTAAATAGAGCATATCAAATTCAAAATAATTTTAAAATAGATAGAATGGATACAGATGTCACATGGGGAATAGATTATTTTCGTACAGAGCCTGAAACAAGAGGAACTGTTCTAAATGATGGACCAAATGGAAGAGATGAAAATGGTAATGGAATGGTAGATGAATGTAACTCTGAAGTATGTGAATTTGATGATCCTGTAGCTGAAGAATTTGGATTATATTTCCAAAGCTCTTCTAAATTAACAAAACTATTAAGTGATAAATGGGAACTTGTATTAGCAGCACGTTTAGATTATCATGATCAATTAGTAGAGGAGGAAGGTTTAGAGTTATTTGGTGAAAAATTTCAATTTGGACCTAAACTGGGTTTAATGTATGACCCAAACCCAAAAGAATCATGGAGAATAACTTTTGGACGAGCATTTAATACACCTACCACTACTCAACTATTTACAAATTATTATGTTCAAGATTATAGAATATTTAATGTCTTCCTAAGGGGAAATAAAGATGGAACTCAATATGTAAGAGTTGATGAAGATACAAACATATTTCAACCTGTTTACTATGATGCAAACGGTGATATGCAAACTTATGGTAAATATAATTTTGATGTAGATACTAATGGTGATGGCATTATCATATACACTGGTGATACTAATGGCGATGGCCAAATTGATGAATATGATCAATATGACACTCCTTACTTAGATCGAATTCAAGATATGCCCTATTTTTTCTTGTATGATACTTTTGAAGGTGTTCCATCAGATTGGATTCCTCTAGATACTTCAAATTTCTTAGTTTACATACCAGAACCTAATGGCGATGGCTATATTGTGAGACCAGAAGATGTTAGGCCAGGAGATCGTTATATACCTGACATCCCACCTATTACATCAGAAAAAATTAATAGTTTTGAATTAGGTTACAAAAGAGCTATTAATGCAGGTGGTTACTTATCAATTGACTACTATGTAAATTATTATTCAGATTTCTTTAGTCCAGCTACTTACATAACACCAACTGTCATATATCGATACAATTCAGATGGTAGTGAAGCAACTATTGATAATTTTGAGTTTGCAGGATTTATTCCAGGAAATGAAAATGGTGCAAATCCTCCATACTCAACTGGGTGGAATGGTATTGATGATGATGGAGATTGGGATATATACGCAAGTGATTTTGGTTGGGACTTAGATGACAAAAATGGTGATGGAGATCCACGAGATCCAGGTGAATGGGGTTTTGTAGACTTAGAAACAGGACAAGTATACACACCAGCACAATTAGGATTTAATGGCCAAGGATTGCCTTGGATTTACTCTGATGCCACAACTAATGATTATGGTATCAACTATAATTTATTAGATAAAGTCGGAATTGATGAATGGAGCCCTCAAGAAGGTATGGCAGAATATGAATGTGAATATCCATGTAGTTCTGAAAGTGTTCAAGGTAGAGCAACTAGCCCACCAGAAATTATTCTAGGTGTTTTAAATTACGGAAATGTTTGGACTCAAGGTGTTGATATGGCTATTACACAAGTATTAAATAATAGCATGTTTGTAAGCGGGAATTTTTCATGGTATAATACAACAGAATTTTATAATGAATTAACAAAAAGGAATGATCCTATAAATGCTCCAAAATTTAAATGGAATATTAATTTTAATTATAAAAATGAAAAATATGGAATGCTATCTATTGGATATAGACATGTTGATAAATTTGAATGGAAAGATGGGATTTGGGCAGGTGACATAGGACCTTATGACCTTGTTGATTTACATTATAAATATCAATTTACAAAAAATCTATCAGCTTCAATGTCTTGCTTAAATATTTTTAACGATGTTCATAAAGAAATAATTGGTGGTGCTAAAATGGGACGACAATTTGTTATGAGATTTTCTACGGAATTTAAATAGTGAAGCAATATTTTTCAATTATATTATTATTAATTGTAATAGTAGCCTCATGTGAAAAAGATGGGCAAGAAAACAAAAGTTCATCTATATCTATTGCATATCCAGAAAATGACTCTAATATTACTTGTGATGGTTGTACAGTTCAGATAATAACAATAATTGAAAATAAAGAAGAGGCTGATATTGCCTATATTTTAGTGAATAATCAAATTATAAAAAGTGGTCTATCTGATTCATTAATAGCCTATTACAATCCTCCATCTGATTGGAATGAAACACTAAATATAGAAGCACATCTTATTAAATCTGAAAATTTAATAGATGAGGATAATATAAACATTACTATCAATAGCACTAATCTAGATCCACTAAATTTTAATCCTATTCTTATGGATGTAAATAGCCAGTTTAAAATGATGCGCTTTCCAGTAACTAATAGAGAATTTATTAATTTTTTAAATAATAATGAATCTATAGAAGTAAAATTAGCAGAAATATTATGGACTAATAGTGATGCTGATGAATATGGAAATCCTGAATTGTGTGAATTTGATCCAGATGATAATTATGAGCCTTTAGAATGGTGGTATGTAAATGTAGTGGCAGAATTTGGTAATGAGTTTATTCCTGTAGATAATCATAGCATCTATAAAAATGGTAATAATATTTATGATGCTAATGCTGATTTTAGTGATAAAGGAGGTAAAATACAATATGACTGTCAAACTCAACAATTTAAACTTCCTGATGATGAATTAATTTATCTTGATCATCCCGTAACAGGTGTTACATGGGTAGGAGCTAATATTTTTGCAAATTATTTTGGTTTAAGCCTACCTTCAATTGAACAATGGGAAATCGCTGCAAAAGGAGATTCTAATTGGGTGTATCCTTGGGGTAATAATATTGATCAAAGCTATGCTAATTACAATAATAATACAACATCAGAAATAGGAACATATAATGGGATTGGAGAATTTAATCTAAGTTTAAGTGCTTTTGGTTTATATGATATGGGAGGCAATGTATGGGAGCATACCTCTACCTCTTCTAATGGTGCTGATATTTATTTTAAAACAGGAGGAGCATTTAATAGTGACTCTGCACAACTAGAAATTGGATATACAGCTTATAGTCTATTTAATCATTCATCAAATAATACAGGTTTTAGATGTATTTCTGATCCAAATTATCCATCTGAAAATCCATCTGGATGCATAGATGAAGATGCATGTAACTATGATATATTTTCTGAAGAATCAGAAGAGTGCTTTGAAAATGATTGCCTTGGTGTTTGTGGAGGAGATGCACAATTACAATATTATTTCGAAGATTTAGATGGTGATGGTTTAGGAAACCCTGAAGTATCTGACATACAATGTAATGAACCTGATGAAGGGTGGGTTGATAATAATATGGATCCAGATGATAATTGTCAATCTAATAACTTTGATTGCACTGGATTATGTGATGGTGAAGCATATATCGATGGATGTGGAGAATGTGTTGGTGGTGATACTGGTAATGAAGAATGTAACGAAGACTGTAATGGAGTAAATGGAGGTACAGCTGATTGGGATAGTTGTGGAGTATGTTCTGGAGGAGATACTGGTAATGAGCCGGATGCAGATAGAGATTGTTATTATACTTGTGCAAATAATACCCCAATTTCTGAAGAAAATTCTTGTGAAGAAGGGTATGGTTGGAATATAAATGATGAGATTTGTACCTTATTTGGTGCATATTTAGATGATTGTGAAAACTGTGTTGAAGGTGGAACAGGTTATGAAGAAAATTATGCTGATCAGGGTTGCGGCTGTGATGAAGAACCAGCTCAATTATACTGCTTAGATAATACTAATAATGGTTGCTGTGATTGTGGTAATGATGGTGATGGAAACTGGGATGAATGTAGTCCTGAATTAGATGCTGAACTTATTTGTGAAAATGATTTGAATGATACATATATTAATACTATACTAGGATGTTCAAATGATAATGCAGAAAATTATTATTGTAATCAAGAAGTGAATGAATGTATTGCATTTGGAACCAATATAATTCCACCATGCAATTTTATTGATGACGGCAGTTGTATTATCTATGGATGTTCAGACCCATTAGCACAAAATTATTGGGAAGAAGCAACTGAATGTGAAGATGGAGACATCTATGATTGTTGCGAGTATGCTCCTGATGTTGATCCGGATGTTTTTATTTCATTTGGCACAATTAATGAACAAACTATGGAAATATTAATTGATACACCTGATTATGATGTTGGTGGATTTCAATTTTTTATAGAAGGCACAAACATTTTATCTGGTTCAGGAGGTTTAGCTGCAGAAGCTGGTTTTGCAATATCTTCTTCTGGATCACAAGTATTAGGATTTTCTTTTTCAGGAACAGTTATTCCTTCGGGAAGTAATGGTATTTTAACTATTTTAAACTATACAGCTACAGATACTAATGCATGTTTTTATTTGGGAACTGGTGCAATTTCTGATGGAAGTGGAGATGAACTTGGTGCCCAATTTGGAAGTGAGCCCGAAACAGATCCTGATGCAATAGCTCCAGATGATTGTATAGAACTACCATAATTACTTATAATGATTAATTTCTTATTAAATATAGATTTATACTTATTTAAATTTATTAATACCTATATATCAAACCCTCTTTTTGATATTCTTTTTGTTTTTTTTCATAGCTGCCATAAAAAAATGTGGTTTGTAATACCTATACTATTGATTTGGGGTTTTTATGCAATTAAAGATAAAAAAAATAGATTAGTTTTACTTTTACTAATTCCCCTATCAATATTAATAACAGACCAAACAGGAAAAGCTATAAAAAACATGGAACTTCGAAATCGTCCTTATATGACATTAGATATAGAAAATGTGAATCTATTAGTTAAAGCTACTAAAGATAATGATGGAAATTATAAAAAAACAACTAGCTCGACAAGATCATTTCCTTCTAATCATTCAGCCAATATATGGGCCGTTTGTTACTTGTTGTCCTATGCATACAATAATAAGAAAAGATATTTTTTTACTTTAGCTATACTTGTAAGTCTATCAAGAATATATGTAGGAGTACATTACCCATTTGATGTATTAATTGGAATGACAATTGGTTTAACTGTTAGTTATTTTTTGATAAAAATTACTAAAAAATTAATTAGGTAAGGTATCATCTGGTAATTTAAAATTTTTGGACTCCATTTTCTGTTTAGGAGCTTGAATTTTTCCAAACTGTTTCTCATATTCTTTAATTTTTGCATTCAATAATAATAATAAATTTTTTGTATGCATTGGCGACATAATTACCCGCGATTTAACATCAGCCTTTGGAATACCAGGGATTACTTTGATAAAATCTAATATAAATTCTGCTTGAGAATAACCAACTATAGGTAAATTAATATAATTACCCTGTGCCACCTCTTCCTTTAATTCAATTTTAATCTGTTTTGATTTTTTATCTTTCATTTTTTTGTTTCTTCTTTACTATCTTTTTTATTGAAATCTTCCCAATCTTCTTCAATGCCTTCCCATTTTCTAAATTCTTCCTCATCAGTATGGTCTTCTTTTAATTGATGTTTTTCATCTAAAAATTCCATTTTTTCACTTTTATCTTCATACTCATCATGGATTGTTTCATCAAGTAATTCTTCTTCAGTTTCCGATTTCTGAATTTCATGCCCATATAAAGATTCATCAAAAAAATCAATATCAGACACAAGACCTTGCATCATTAAAAACTCAAGGAATGCTAAATACTTCTTCTGTTTCAGTTTAGTACTACAATGGGGGCAAATGATACTGCCTAAAAAATCTTCTGATTGTAATGGCCCAGAACAAACTGGGCATATAATTCCTTCAAATGCCATTAAATTTACTCCGAAAATATGTTGCAAAATAGGCTACAATATATTTTAATAAACCAGATAAAACAAGCAGATTATTAAAAAAATAAAATTTATTTTTTTATTTGATTATAGATGTTTTTTAGTAATGCTATTTCAATATCAGATATGGACTGATTACGTCTTTTTTTCATTATTTTAATTGTATCAATAAACTTACTAAATTCAACTATATTATCTTTGCCCCATGAAAAAGAAGAAATATATTTTTTTTGAAAATTTGATCCAAATAAATTAGTGCCTAATCCAATATAAGAGCCTGTGTTAATCATTGTGCTAATTCCAGTTCTTGTAAAATCTCCAATCATAGCTCCCAAAAATAATTTATTAGTATCTATTGTTTGATCTGAAAAACTAAATTTAATCCGACTATAATTATTTTTTAAATTACTATTATTGGTATTTGCGCCAAGATTAACCCATTCCCCAATATAGCTATCACCTAAGAATCCATCATGAACTTTATTGGAATACCCATGAAAAATAGTATTTTGTACTTCTCCACCTATTTTGCATTTAGGACCAATGATAATATTTCCGTTTAATTTAGACCCCGAACTGATTATAGAATAATCATCTATAAAAATAGGCCCTTTAATAATTGAGCCTGATTGAATCAAAACATGTTTTCCTAAAATTATAGGGCCTTTTCTAGCATCTAAAATACATCCTGGTTCAATAGATACGGACTTATCTGAATAAATATTCTCTTCATTGATAACTATAAATTGATTCTTGAATGCTTCATCATGAAAAAATTCAGAAAGTTGAGACTTGGTGTCAGAATCAAGCATTTCACTTATTAGATCAATACAATCCCATAGATATGATATGTAATTGATTTCTAAATCAGATGTTACTCCTGAAGTTTTATCTAATAATTGATGAATATCTTCAAATAAAACACTATCATTGGATTTAAATGCAACCAAATTTCCCGATGAAGAAAATGCATAACCTTGAAACACTTTATCAATTAATTTTTGATTCCATAATGCTGCACCATTCAAATATAATCCTGAAGGTATTTTGCTTGGATTTACTATATATCTAGGAAATTTTTCTTGAATAATATCTTTTAGTTCATTTCTAACAATTAAAATAAAATTTATATCATCAATATCAGTAAATGAATAAACAATTCGTTCTAAATTAGAATAATATCCACTTTTTAATTCAAATGCAGCATGATTAATCGAAAATGGTTTCAAATTATTAGTATTACAATCTTCAAAGATAATTATATTCATTATATTAATTCCAAAATTTTCTGATAACCATTTTCTGCTATTTGAGATTTAGATATATCTAATTGAACATTATATAATAAATCAGATTTTTTATGCTTGAAGCCAATTTTATAATTTGATTGTTGCATTGTAACAAAATCTTCCATTTTTTCTTCATAATTCACATTTAAATCTACTATAATATCAAAATTAATTTCACTTAAGCTGTATAATAAATTATTTTTATTTAAAATATTAAATTTAGAATCTAGACTCATTTTATGAATATAACCTCTTCTTAAACTAAAAGAATCACTAAAATCTCTATTAATTATATAATGAAATTCAATATTTTTCCTATCATAAGGTAAATTCCTATAGCTGTAACTGGCAACTCTAAAAAAATCTTTTTCAAATGGAAAAATTACTAAAATAGTTTTAGCACTATCAGGAGCTTTTGAAATCATAATGTTTGATTTCAATTGATTATTTTCTGTTTTTGAACTATTAAAAATATTCTTAATATTCATATTACAATGAATAATTTACAAATTTCATTATTTTTTAGCTAGATTATAACTGATTAAAAATGAAAAATTTATCCTATTTAACTTATTTTATACTTTTCAATGTACTTTTAGTAGGACAAAACTACTTATGGCCTACTAATGCAAGTGAAACTATAACGGCTTTTTTTGGAGAAGAAAGGCCTAGAAGATATCATGCTGGAATTGATATAAGAACATATGGAAAAATTGGATTTGATTTATATGCAATTGAAGATGGGTATATAGAAAAAATTAAAATAGATTATAAGGGCTACGGAAATACTTTATATTTAAGGTTAAATGATGGTAACCTAGCCGTCTATGCACATATGAATCGATTTTCACCTGATATTGATAATATTATAAGTATTCTTAAACAAGATTATAATAAACAAGTATTTGAACATCACTTTGAAAAACAAGAAATTACAGTAAAAAAAGGTGATATTGTTGGCTATACTGGAGATACCGGGACTATATCTGGCCCTCATTTACATTTTGAAATAAGAGATAAAAATAATATTAGCTTAAATCCATTTGTAAATTTTTATAGCCTTGAAGATCAAATTGCTCCAATACCTAAAAAAATAGCTATTATACCTCAAACGAATCAGACAATGATTGATGGATATTCAGATATTATGATTTATGATATTAAAAAAAATAATGAATCATTAAATGATATAGAATATTATATATCTGATACTATTTCAGTGATTGGAAAATTTGGAATGGCATTAAATATCATTGATAAGGTTGATAAACAACCTTTCAATTATGGGTTATATAATCTAGAATTATATATTGATGGAGATTTAAAATATAAAATTGAATATAAAGAGCATAATTTTTCTGATGGACATCTAGTATTAGAGGAAAGAAATTATCATCTAAAGCGAACTTATAATGAAACATATTATAATTTATATAATTCTACACCAAATTTATCATTTATTGATAAGCGATCATGGCCATTTTATGAACTCAATGAAGGAATCCATAACATTGTAATTAAAGCAAAAGATGCTAGTAGTAATAATATTATTATATTTGGTACTATAATTTCACAACCAAATTCAAAGATTCTATATAATATAAATGAATTGAATGATTCTATTATTGTGAATATTGATGATAGAGATAATAATTATAATTATAAATTGGATATATGCAATAAATATGATGGCAGTTCATTAAAAACAAATACAACCAATAATAAGCAGATAGCAATAGATAAATTTTCTTTTAAAGAACCCTTTACTGTATTAAAAATGTCTGCTAAGAGTAAAAATGGCTTAAATACAAATGATTATTATTATAAAATAAAATCTAAAAATGAAGATGCTATAAAAGGTGATTTTATAATTAAAAGCTTTAAACATGGAGCACTAATACAATTTAAAGAAAATATATTTTCAAATAATGAAGCTAAAATAAACATTATAAAAAAAGATACAATTCTATCTTATAAAACACATAGAATAACACAAAATGTTTTAACAACTGATATTATCAATTATCAGAATTTTAATGGAAGTGAAAAATTAGAAATTGAATATCATTCAAATCCAAAAATTCATATTAACCAAAATTTTGATTTTGAAATTTTTAAGCCAAATGAACCCTTATATATTAAAAAAGATAATTTTATAATAAATACAATGCAAAATTTCATTACTGATAGCATGTTAATCTGGATTAAAATTAATAATATTATTGAAAAGCCTAAAAAGGCAAAATTATTAACAAATGCATATTCAATAGGACCTAAAACACTTATTTTTAAGAAATCATTAAATATCCATTTTGAATATGAAAAATTAAATTTAGGGGTTGGAATTTATTACTACGATAAATATAAAAATAAATGGATATATTTAAATACAAAGTACAATAATAATATGTATTCTACATCAATACTATCAAATGAAATTTTTGCCTTAATTGAAGAAAAAAATGCTCCAATTATAACAAACCTAATACCTGATATTAATGCAACATATAGAGCAAAAGATATAGAAAATTTAACTTTTAATGTTCAAGATGATTTATCAGGAATATCTGATATAAAAAATATTGAAATTAAAATTGATGAAGAACCAATATTATTTGAATATAATCCTTATAGAAAACAAGTATCTTATACATTTTTAAATAGATTAAATAAAGGGACACATTCTTTAGAGATAAAAGTAAAAGATAATGTGGGGAATTCTAATTTAATAAAAGGAAATTTTATAATTCAATGAAAAATGTAATAATTATAGGTGTAGCTGGTGGGTCTGGATCTGGAAAAACTAGATTAGTGAAAAATATATTGAAAGAAATTGATGATACACAAGTAAAATCAATTGAAGTTGATTCATATTATAAAGATTTATCACATTTAAAATTTGAAAAAAGAGAAAAAAATAATTTTGATCATCCTGATGCAATTGATTTTGAATTATTATATAAAGATTTAAAAAGAATTTTAAAAAATGAAGTGATTTATTGCCCTGTTTATAATTATAAAACTCATACTAGGGAAAAAAATGAATCCATAAAAATAGAAAAAGTAAAAATAATAATATTAGAAGGAATATTAGCATTACATGATGCTAAAATTAGGGAATTAATGACTATGAAAATATTTGTTGATACTCCTAGTGATGTGCGTTTACTAAGAAGAATCAAAAGAGATGTTAATAAAAGAGCTAGAACAATTGAAAGTGTTACGGAGCAATATAATAACACTGTAAAACCGATGTTTATTAGATTCGTAGCACCTACAAAAGAATATGCTGATATAATTGTGCCAAAAGGTGGAAAAAATAAAATATCAATAGATGCAATTGTAACAAATATAAAAAAAATGTACATTTAGATATGGCATTAACACCTAAAAATACTGGTTGGATTGAAGTTATATGTGGCCCAATGTTTAGTGGGAAAACAGAAGAATTAATTAGAAGACTAATCAGAGCCCAAATTGCAAAACAAACAGTTACAATATTTAAACCTTCACTGGATGATAGATATAGTGAAGATTATATTGTTTCTCATAATAAAAGAAAAATTAAATCAATCGCTATAAAAAATGTTAAAGATATTAACAAATATTCAAAAAAATCAGATGTTGTAGGTATTGATGAAGCTCAATTTTTTGATGACACATTGATTAATATATGTAAAAATTTAGCTAAAAATGGGAAACGAATTGTAATAGCTGGACTTGAAAAAGACTATAAAGCTATTCCTTTTGGACCAATGCCTCAATTACTTGTAGATGCAGAATATGTCACTAAAGTAAATGCAATATGTATGAAATGTGGAGATCCTGCAAATTTCAGCCAAAGACTTACAGATGAAAAAAATCAAGTTGTTATTGGTGAAATAGATAAATATGAAGCACGTTGTAGAAAATGTTTTCAAATATAATTAAGGAGAATTAATGGAAAGATTTATAGGAATATTAGGTGTGATAGCAATACTTGGTATAGCTTACTTAATGTCTAACAATAAAAAAAATATTGATTTAAGATTAGTTGTGTGGGGCTTAGCACTTCAATTACTATTTGGTATTTTTATTCTAGTAACCCCATTTGGAAAGCCTATATTCTCATGGTTTGATAAGCTAATAAAAAAATTATTAAGCTTTTCAAATGATGGTAGTGAATTTTTATTTGCTTCTTTTATAGATGGGAAAATGCATCCTGCCGTTATTAATTTTGCATTTTCTGTTCTTCCAACAGTTATATTTTTTTCAGCATTAATGGCTGTATTATATCATGTAGGATTAATGCAGAAAGTTATTCGAATCATGGCACTAGTAATGCAAAAAACAATGAAGTCAAGTGGACCTGAAACTACTAGTATTTCTGCAAATATATTTGTGGGACAAACAGAAGCACCTCTAGTAATTAAACCTTTTATATCTAAAATGACTAAGTCAGAATTAATGGCCGTTATGACAGGTGGCTTTGCTACTGTAGCTGGTGGTGTGATGGCAATTTATGTAGGTATGTTAGAAAATATACCTGGTATTGCTGGTCACCTAATGGCAGCATCCATTATGAGTGCCCCTGCTGCTTTAGTTATAGCAAAAATTATGTATCCTGAAGCTGAAAAAATAAATAGCTACGAAGAGTTTAATAAACTATCATCAAATTTAAATGAGCCAGTTGAAGGTAATTGGTTAGAATCTTTGGGAAATGGGGCTACTGATGGATTAAAACTTGCAGCAAATATTGCTGCTATGTTAATTGCATTTGTTGCTTTAATATCTTTGTCAAATTATATATTAAGTATTTTTGAAACTTCTCTTGAAGATATTTTTGGTTATATTTTTATGCCATTGGCTTTCTTAATGGGTGCACCATGGTCTGAATCACATATCCTAGGCAGCTTGTTAGGACAAAAAATTGTTTTGACAGAACTAATTGCTTATATGAATCTTTCAGAATTACAAGCAGGAATAAATCCAATATCTGACAAAACTGCAATCTTAGCTAGTTATGCTCTGTGTGGTTTTGCAAATTTTGCTTCAATTGGAATTCAATTAGGAGGAATTGGTTCTATTGCTCCTGAAAGAAAAAAAGATTTAGCAAAACTTGTAACTAAAGCAATGTTTGGTGGAGCTTTAGCCTCATGGCTAACAGCTACAATTGCTGGAATTTTAATATAAAGGAAAACAATGAGAATACTTTTACTTGGACCTCCAGGCGGAGGAAAGGGAACCCAATCTAAATTTTTAATGAAGAAATATGGTATACCTCAAATATCCACTGGAGATATGCTGAGAGAGCATGTTAAAAACAATACAGACTTAGGTAAAAAAGCTAAAGAATTTATGGATAGAGGAGAACTTGTCACAGATTCGCTAATTCTTGATATGATGGAAATAAGGTTTAAATCTAAGGATTGTGAAAATGGTTTTATACTAGATGGATTTCCAAGAACTATTGCACAAGCTGAAGGATTAGATGTATTATTTCAAAAAACAAATCAAAAGCTAGATTATGTAATAGTAATAGATGTTAATGATGATATAATTGTAGATAGAATGGGTGGAAGAAGAATGCATCCAGAATCTGGTAGAGTTTACCATATTAAATATAATCCTCCAAAAAACGAAGGTAAAGATGATATAACTGAGGAACCTTTAATTATTAGAGATGATGATAAAGAGGAAACGGTTAGAAATCGATTATTAGTATATCACAACCAGACAAAACCACTAATAAATTATTACAGTAGTAATGTTGTTAATATTAATGGATCACAAGCTATTGAAAATGTTAAAAATGATATCATTAAAAAATTAACTTAATATGATTAAAATTGGTGTAACAGGTAATATAGGTTCAGGAAAAACAACATTAACCAAATTCTTTAATATAGAAAAAACTTTTGTTTTTAATGCTGATAAAGAAGCTAAAAAACATCTAAAAAAACACTCCGTACTACAAAAAAAAATTATTAATATTTTTGGAAATGAAATAGTAACTAGTAATAACTTAGATTTTAAAAAACTTGCTGAAGTTGCTTTTAAAAACAAAATTAATCAAGAAATATTAAATGGAATAATTTGGCCAGAAGTATCACAATTAATTGAAAAAGATTTAAAAATAGCTCAGAAAAAAGGCTTCAAATACTTTGTAGTAGATGCTGCTTTGTTATTTGAAGCAAATTTTAATCATTTTTTTGACTATATCATTTTAGTTACTGCTGATAAAAATATAAGATTGACAAGAGCTGTACAAAGAAAAAATATAAACCTATCTCAAATTAAAAAAAGGATGGCATTGCAGTTGTCAGATAAAGAAAAAATGAAATCTTCAAATTTTATTATTATCAATAATAATAATAAAAATGAATTGAAAATCCAATTTGAAAAAATATTAAAAAAACTTATTTAATATACATTATTTTTCTATTTATTATCACATCTTCAGAAATTAGTTGTATATAATATACCCCACTTGATACATCTATTGGATTCCAACTAAATGAATAAAATCCAGGAGAGTGAAATTTGTTTATAGGAGTAACTATAATCTGACCAATTGAATTATAAATGTTAATAATTAAATTTGAATAATAAGGTACCGCATAATCAAATGTTGTTTGTGGATTAAATGGATTAGGATATGCTGGAGATAAGGAAAAATCAACTGGAATATTATAAAAATCACTATTCAAATATTCAGTGTTAATTATAAAATTAAATAAATCAGATTCAAAACTCAATTCTTGATTATTAGTAGAATAAATATTCCAGTAATAATTACTAATAAGAGATTCTTCAAGATTTAAAGATTCAAATGGAATAGTAAAATTAGTATCTGAAGTAAAACGAATTAATATAGGAGCTAAAGTATTATCAAAAATAGATAATCTATAATTAACAAAGCCACATTCATTATCTGAAGATGTCCAAACGAACTGAATACTATCATTAAGATTAAAATTATCGATTAAAAATTCCTCATTATTAATCGGTAATAAATTAATAGTTTCAATATAAATACAACTTCCATCATCTTCTGTGACTAATTCATCATAATTGCATGCTAAATTATCATGACATCCAAAAATTTCATCACTTTCACATATACCATCTTGATCTTCGTCATTTTCAAAATCATTAGGACACTGATCAGAACAATCTTCTACCCATCCATAATCAGGTAATACATCATACTCATTATATTCAGATTCTTCTAAGCAATACAAATTTTGAGAGTCATAATCACCTAAGCTGTCTCCATCTATATCTTCACAATAAATTAATGGAGCAGGATTATTACAACCACAACCTAAATTAAAAAAACCTTCTTCATATGGACTGTTTCCACCTACACAATCTCCACAATAATCAAGATAAGCTGTTCCACCACAATCTCCCCAACAATCTTCTATATTATAGCTACAATCACAATATTGATTTGTAGGATTAGATTCACAATCGCAACTCCCTTCTGGATACATACATGAATTATCATCAATTATAGCAGTTTCATCATAATTGCATGCTAATGAATCTGTGCAACCTAAACATGTATCATTATTACCATTACATATACCACAATTATCTACTGAACCAAAACAATCATCAATATTATCACAAATATCATCTAAATCTTCATTTTCACATGGAATTTGAATGCATTCATCAACAAGCATATTAATTTCATCACCATCATTATCAGAAAATACAACATTATAAAAACATGCTTCAGGAGAAGCATATTCAATAGTAAGAGTTAATAAAACACCGCTTCCAGAAGGAATGACATTATTAGTTAGTGAGAATGCAAGGACTGTATAGTCGCTATTTGCAATATTAAAACCATAATCTGCACTTGCTCCTCCAAAAGCATTAATAATATTTAATCCAGAGAGACTAAATTGAAAACCTCCTATATCAATAGGAGAATCATATAAAATATCTAAATGAGTTCCTGTCAAATTTCCAAATAAAATAGTTCCTTCTAGACACCAAGTCCCATCTCCATTGCAAATGCCACATTCATCATACTGACCAATACAATCATCTATTTCATCACAAATATTATCTTCATCTATATCAATTCCATCCCCAAAGCATATTCCATTACAATCTATATCTTGATTATTTCCAA